>JGI24698J34947_10000753_pt1 | contig 15971 bp, 11 predicted proteins | sample TergutMp193P3_FD_34947 | JGI IMG/M metagenome (IMG submission 34947) | reverse complement strand
TCAAGCAATGCCGCGCCGAATGAGTACACAAAACCGTTACAGCTTGTCAGTACGCCGTGATAGAACAAAAGCCAGCCCTCGGTGGTTTCAATGGGACAGGGGCCGGCTCCTATCTTTGTACTTTGCCAGCCGCCGCAGGGCGACATGACATGACGATGCTTTCCCCAGAAAACAAGATCAGGGCTTTCCGAATAAAAAATATCGCCAAACGGAGTATGCCCCGAATCACTGGGGCGGCTGTACATGGCGTAATTTTTACCGATCTTGCGCGGAAACAGCGCTCCGTTGCGGTTATAAACCATCATGGGGTTTTCCATTTGGTAGAATTTTTCAAAATCGTAAGTGTAACCCATGCCGAGGCTTGCTCCGTGATACCCGTTACACCAAATTATATAGTAGCGATCTTCGACAAAGATTACGCGGGGATCGTACTTGTAATCAGAATCGGGCAATTCGGGATCGGTCTTGATAAACTGAACAGGCTTATCTTCAATTTTCCAGTTAATGCCGTCCTTGCTGCGTCCGGCATGAATGTCCATGTGCCGCGCCGTATCATCGCACCGGAACACACCGGCATATTCGCCCTTGAACGGAACAACCGCGCTGTTAAAAATACTGTTTGAGTAAAGGGTTAAATCCCTCGGTATGATGGGGTTTTTCGAATACCGCCACATAATTTCTTTTTTGGGATCGCTGGAAGCCGGTCTGTCTTCCCAGGGAATATTCGGCAGGCTGCTGCCGTTCACAATAAGGCCGCTCATATTTTCTCCGTGTAATTTAAATAGATAAAAAAATCCCCGGCAACCCGCTGGCAGCCGGGGAAATTCATGAACTAGAACAGAGAGGTGTTGACTTCGTTGATCAGGTTGTTCCAGTTTGAGGAAACTCTTTCAATAAGCTGCGCGGGATCGCCTTCATGATACCACATTTCCCATGCGATTTGACCGCGGTTCAAGCCGGGAATAAAGACGTAGTTTTTCGTCATGTGCAGGCTCATATCACGGATCAGCTCAAGGGTTTCGTCAACGGCGCGGGCGTCGCGGAAAGTGTTATACCATCCCGACTTCCAGTCATCGGTAACAGGAGTATACCAGAGCGACAGAGCGTACATAATCTGATCCACCTGTTCCGCGCTGAATGTTGAGGGAACAACAAGCACGTTCTCGCGGGTAAATACACGATAATTTGAGGATCTCGGGCCTTTGGGGAAAAGCACTACGCCCCAGTCGTCCCTCATGTTTCCAAGTTCACCCCAGACATACGATTCGTCAATGCGCATAGCGACATTTCCATCGGCGAATTCAGATTTGTACCAGTCCCAGTTTGTGTTTTCCGCTCTCGGTTTCATGACGCCTTCGTTGTTCAGCCTGATAGCAAACTGCAAAGCTTCCAGGAATTCGGGCCTGTTTGTAGCGTTGACAAACCTGCCGGACGCGGGATCCTTGTCTACATAGGTAGCGCCGTTGCTGGAAATGATAGCGTCAAGGATATCCGTGGAAAGGTCTCTGGGCAGCGCGTAAGTATCCATAATACCGTCGTTGTTTACGTCGCGTGTGAGCCTTTTGCAGATGTCAAGGTAGGCATCCCATGTCCATGTGCCGGCTTTCTGCATATCGTAGGGAAGATTGGGATCAAGACCCGCTTCCCTGAAAAGCCGCTTGTTAAAGAATACAACCTGTGCATTGGTTAAGTTTATACCAACCGAGAAGGAGTAGGTCTTGCCTCCAAAGGTAAAGGAGTTAATTGTATTTTGGTTCCACTCGGGAGGCAGCGCGCCTCTTTGAACAGGCTGCGGGTTTTTCAAATCGACAGCTTTGCTATCGCTTACCGGGTAGGCCAGGTTCTGGGTTATCAAAGCCATTGCCCAGTCAGGCTGCAGTACAAATACGGTCGCTTCGGGATCTCCGGCCATGATGGAAATAGCCGCTACCTGCGGCATTTCGCTCCAGCTTGCGATATTTTGCTCTTTCATGGTGAAGCCGTTGTCTTTCTGAATCTTGGTGCGCCATTCAAGAAGTTTTTCATCGTTCTCGTTCCCCGGAACCTGAGTTGTTACATCATAATCGGCCCACCAGTTACCGATGATAATTTCGGTGCCTTTAAGGGAAGGGGCTTTTTTGCATCCCGCCAATAAAAGCATCCCTGCCGCAAGCATCAGTACGCACAAGACTATTCCAATCCGCCTTGTTTTTTTAAACATATCGTTCCTCCAAAAATAAATTTTTATCTCAAGCGGACGGCCTGACTGTCTTAAGAAGGTCAAACCGTTACCGCGTTGAAACCTACATCTTAATCCCTGTCTGACTGAGGGACTCAACAAAGGCCTTTTGCGCTACCATATACAGCAATATCAGCGGAATAAGACACATCAACATACCTGTCGCAATCATCATCTGTGTTTCGGCAACAGGAGCAAAATTGCTGACGCCGCCGGTCCCGGTAGCAACGTACACCTGCGCATACCATTGAGCGTACCGTTCGGCCAGACCGCCAAGACCTTTTGATAACATTCTGTAACTGGATAAAAACAGCGTTGAATAAAAAGAATCTGTCCACTGCCATACAAACGAGAACAGAAAACACGAAGTAAGCATCGGCATCGCGTCGGGAAGCATAATCTGAATAAAAGTTCTAAGCCTGCCGCAGCCGTCCACCCATGCCGCTTCTTCCAGTTCTTTGGGCATGCCCCGGAAATACTGCCTGAGCATGAAAATATACAATCCGCTTTTTAAACCCATGCCTGTCGCGGAAAGCAAAAAGATCCCTAAAACATTATTCAGCAAATTGACGGGCTTGCCGGTTATCAGCCGTATGATGCCGAACACGTCAAAGAAGCGGAAATTAAGGTAAAGCGAAGACATTATTGTTTGGGGCGGAATAACGATGATCAGCATAACGCATAAGAACCAGAAATTTTTAAGCGGAAATTTGAAACGGGCAAAACCGTAGCCCGCAAGGGTACATGCCGCAATTTGGAGCACCGAACTGCCAAGTACAATAAACAGCGTCTGAAAAAGCGACGACCAGTAATTTATCAGGGAAATGACTTGGGAATAATTTGCCAGCGTAAAACTGCGGGGAATACTTATCACAGTGCCGTCGTATAAATCCTGCCTGCTCATAAAACTGATGGAGAGCTTGTCCAACAGCGGCTGCAAAATAAGAAAGCAAAGTCCAAACAGAAGAACCGCACGGCAGATTTTATAGGTAACATCCCACGCGTTTTTTTTAACGTAGTAGCTGCTGGATATATTTCCCCATTCCTTTGTTTTTTTACCATTACTCATAGTAATACACCTTTCTGGAAATCAGGCCGACAGCAGCTCCAATGATAATTATGACGGCCAGAAAATATACCCAAGCCATAGCGGTGGAAAAACCAAATTCCAGACGCATTATCAAAGTAGTGTTTATTTTTGTCATTACAAGGTTATCTGTTCTGATAAAATAGTCTACCACACTATAGACTACATTGACAAGTATCAGAGGACTGACCATTGGAAAGGTTATTTTCCAGAAACATTCCCATCCGGTCGCGCCTTCTATTTCGGCGGCCTCGAACATACTGGGCGGAATCGTCTGCAGGGCGGACAGGAAGATGATTATCTGGATACCCGACGCCATTGCAATATCATATATCTGATTCACAATGGCGAATATGTACTTCATAAAGTCGCTTGCCGCTCCTTCGGCGACAAGTATATCTTCCAGCACTTTGGTAATCGACGCCTTTAACAAATTGCCCTCTCTGATTATCTCGACCATGCTGTTTAACAGAGAGTTGTTTGTCTCAAGCCCGATCATTATACCGGAAGAGAGGATCACGGGCAGAAAGAAAACGGCCCTTACAAAACCCCTTGCCTTGAATTCCTGATTGAGGATTAACGCGACAAAAAGGCTGAAAATGATAATCGCCGGAACAATCAGCACCATGCGCCAGATTTCTTCGGTCAGCATACGGTTGAATTCCGGGTCTATCAGGAATACCCGCGTAAGATTTTCAAGGCCGATAAATTCCATGTCAAAACCGTTTTTTATAATGTCGATTCTGACCCTGCTGAATACCATGCGAAGAGATTCAAGAATGGGAAAAAACATAAAGGATAAAAAACCGATAAGGAAAGGAAGTAAAAACAAATACCCGGCAACGGCATTCCTGCCTTCAATTGTCAGTGAAATCTTGTTGTCTTTTTTTATAAAATACATTATTCCCCCTGCCTTTGCACGATATAACTGTCCGCTTTTATGACAATGCTGCGGCCTTCCCTGTCGTAATTCCACGGATTATCGCTTCTGTTCACTACAACTCTGGTTCCGTCTTCGTATACGGTTACAGTCACTCCCGGCGACAGTATAATATGATCCGTAATAGCCTGACCGTACAGACCCGCAAAATCGGCGGAAAACCGTTTGTACAGCGCGTCCGCGTCGCCGACCCATTTGTCGTATTCGTTTGCGTAAAACTGCCTGAACTTTGTTTCCTGAAGCTCTACGGTTTCTTCTGCCATAAAGCTAAAATAAAGACCCGCACCGCTTTCTATTGTTTTAAGCAGATTTTTTGTGTAATCTTCCGCGAGATTTATGGCGCGGCTGGTATACGGAACAAGACCGGACAGGGCAATTTGATAGAAGGGAACCGACTCATCGGTAATACTGTATCCCTGATAATCAACGGCCATATCAATAATAAAATCAGCCCACGGCACGGAATATAAAAATCCCGCGCTTACCATAACCTTGGCTCCTCCATCCGAAAGCTGCGTGAATTTATCCTGCCGCATTTTCATGGAGGCTTCGCGGCTTACCCTTCGTTTTTCATTATAATCTCCGCCAAGCCTTGAGCCCATATTTCTGAACGCAATGTTCTGCAATCCCAGCGAAGATGCGTTCTGCATAAATTTATCAATAATGTTCATTGAACTGGCGGGACGGGCGAGGTAATTGAGCTTGCCCCACCGGATTCGCTCGCCAAACCAGACAAAGCTGTAGGGATATTTTTCCACCCGGCTGCGGCTGACATACCTTGACACATCACGGTACAGACTGAACCCGTCAAAGGGGTTTAAGTCCCTCATGAACATAAAGTCCGCTTCGGGATAAAGGTCATAACCATTCTGCCCGGCGGCGGAAACAAGATTTTTAAAATTTTTCTTGCCGCCAAGATCCCCTATCAAACTGATTTTGCTTGGAACCGTATGCTCGTAGCTGCGATTAAACCAGCCGGTGATTTTTACCTGAACATCTTTCCACCCGAATTTGGAAAAATCCTGAATCATTTTTTCGGCTTCACTGTAGGAGGTAAGCTTGAGCGGCAGGTCAAAGGGGATGCCGAGACGGTGCTGTGTTTTATTTACCGCGCCCACTATTTCAACGGCAATCGGCACGCCTTTTACAGCGGGCCTGTTCGCAAGCCGGGGATATTTTTTCAAGAGCCACGAGCGGTATTCCTTCGCCATGCCGACATAACCGTCGCTGTCGCAGAGCGTGTAGCGCACCGTGATTTTTTCGTCTTGGGGAAAGCCGGATTCAAAGAGGTACACCGCGCGGTCGGACCGGCCGGAAATATCCATTACCGCTCCGTGGATCATGTCGAAGTACGCGTATACATAATTATATGAACAGTTCCGTCCCGATACATCCGCCTGTATGTTCGCGTACGCGGCGCCCTCTTCAATGATGCCTAGCAAAGCGGCGCCGTTTTTCTGTATGCCAAAGGCCGGATACGGCGCTCTGTTGTCAATTACCACCGCGCTACGGGGCATGGCTTCATCCCAGCCGTATACAGGATTGTTGGAAGCAATCTGATTAAATTTGCCGTTGTTAAAGTTAATAAGCGCTCCGCTGCCGTCAGGAACCAAAAGGTATCCTTCGTCTTGCAGACCGCCTGCGCCCATAAATGGCAAAAGATCAAGGCGGATTACCGGATAAAGAGTCCGGTACGCTATTTTGTCAAAAGGTACGCTGACCAAAAGCGATTTGCCGTCAAGCGTGTAGCGAAGAGTAACCGTAAAGGCCGGTCTTTCCGCGCCTGTAGAAGCGGCATAACGGGAGACATCTTCATAATAATCTTCACGGGTATATTCTATGGCTTTAAAAATTTCCTCCAGTTGTTCTCTCATAAACTCCTGGGTGCCTTCCCGCAGTACGAAGATTTTTTCGTTGGCAAGATCGGGATACTGGGCAAGCAAAGCGCCTCTGTCGTCATTGGATCGCAGGTTGTTAATATCATAAAGACGGTAGTTGCTTTCTACTCTGCGCCTGTCTTCTGTTTCCATCCTTCCCAAAAAAGACAGCATCCTGTCTTCCGGTGCGGCCGGGGGGATCAAAAAAGTGCGGGCAACGTTGCCTACCGTGTAATTAACCTCAAGGCTGCCGTTAACAATCGCGTACTCATAAGCGCCCCGTTCAATGCTTTGCGAGCTTGAGAAGGTTTCGCCAACCCCGGAAACATCGGAATACTGCAGCGAGAACTGGGACTTCATCAAGTCCATGGTAACGACATTCGCCATCTGATCCGAAGCCGCGCCGGGCGGAGTAGAACGCCATACCGCGCCCTTTATTTTGTCTCTTATAATTATCTCCGCGGTCTCCGGCAGAAAACGGAGTTCCAGAAAATTATTTTCCAGCACAATATCTTCTGTATCTTCGCCCTTCTCATAGGCAACAACAGGAATAATTCTTATCTGCTGTTTACTGCATGCGGCAAGAGTAAATATTACGCACAAACCTAAAAACAGCCAAATTGCTTTTTTCACTGTTCCCCCTAAATCACCCGGAATAGTATTTCTTTATACAGCGATACAAAATACGCGACCGCGTCGCTGACAAGACTGAAAAATACAACAAATATAAACACCATAACTCCCATTCCTATAATGGTAAGTAGGCTGGAAAAAATTGTTTTTGTAAGGCTGTAATCGTGGATCATCATCATGCCGGCAAGGATCAGTATGCCTGTCCACAATACCGCGAAGCCGGCAAGCACCCAATAAACAGCGCCTTCCTCGAATGTAATTGCGCGGCTTAACACAATCATGATGGCGTTAATGATCACATAGGGGGTCAGGGCATAGGCAATCGCCATATAAATATCCACCATTTTTCCCTTGCCGTCCATAAGAGTTGTAAGGCCCCAGTTTGCCACAGTCCACAGGAAAATCGGAAGTATAATCCGCATTACCACGATAATCGCGTTAAAAAATTCCATGTTAACCGAAACAAACAGGAAATTTGTCAATGTCAGGCGCAGTATTTCTACAATAACCGCCACAAAGACAATAATATTTGCCGCGGCGACAGAACCGCGTTTCTCGTGGGTTAAATCCCAAAAACCATCAAGGGGATGAGTACACACGTACAATGAATACTTTAGTGTTTCTCCCAAGTGCTGCCACCACGCTTTATCAGCAAAATATCTCATGCTTCCCTGATCTCCTTGCCAATTTTAATGGAATACTTTATAAGGGCCGGTACAATTATTATAATTCCCAAAATTAAAAGCATCTTCCAGAGGTTTTCTTCCATCCACTGTTTGCGGTACAATTGGAAAGCCTTGCCGTAACCCTCGCGGAAATGTTTGAGTTTATAGTACTTCATCGCTTTTTGATATTCGCCCTGCCTTAGCGCCGCCCTGCCGATGCCGATATAGGCAAGATCGTAATTTCCGTTCATCTTGAGCACCTGTTCCCATACATCCGCCGAAGATTCGTAGCGGCCTGCTTTGTATTCATTCAGGGCGGTATTTATCATCTGCCCGTAGCCGGTCAAATCAAAACGGGTAAGGGCGGTAGTCCTTGAATCCAGCGCGTACAGGGCATAACCCATCTTCTCCAGCGCCACAGGCTGCAAAAAGTAGCCTTCCTTGTTGCCTACGCTTCCAAAGGCGTACAGCAGATTGCCCTGAAAATCGTACATGAATATTCGTCCGCGCGTTCTGTCAAAACAGGCATAGGAATCGTTTTCAAACGCGACCACGTCTATAAACCTTGAACGCCCCAATATGCCCCCGGCATTGCCGTAAGCCAAATCGCCCACAGGTTTTTCATAACCGTTGCGGATAAGTATATCCTGACCCATCGCGTTCAGCCGCCTGACCGGATCCGCCTGTCCGCTTGAATTGGTAACATAGACAAAACCTTCGTTATCAAGGGTAACATTGCTGTACTCAATAGGAATAAAAAGATCCATGCGTTCCCTTTGCGCCTGAGTGGAAATACTTTTCCATATATAATCTACCAATTTAAACTGTACTTTGTTCGCTCCCATATAACCGACAAATTCCCCGCGGTTATCGAATTCCATCAATCCCTTGTTGACATTTCTTGCCTGCACAAAGATACGCCCCGCAAAATCAACCACCAGCTTAACAGGCAAAAATTCCATATTTTCTTCAAAACTTTCATCTTCCGGTTTTGTTATGGTGTAAACATGATTCCAGCCGCTGTCCAGTTTAAGCAGCCGCTGGTTATTGGTATCGGTAATGTACAAAAAACCGTCCCTGCTTTCAAAAATATCCATAGGGTAGTTAAAGTGCGATTCATCACCGTCAATTATTACGGAAGAAACTACCGAAACAAGATTATGTTCTCCTTTTTCATTTACTTCGAGCGTCAATATCCGGTTGTTGCCGGAATCACAGATATATATGCGGTTTTCCCTGACAAAAAGCCCCTGCGGCTCGCGGAAATTGCCTATGCCAAGAGAGGTTCCAATGATATACGCGCTCGGATAGTAGGCGTCGGGAGACACAACCTGCTCTTTCCAGAAATCGTAATTGTACGTGAATTTTGTCGGCTCCGAAAAAACATGGAAAAGCGGCAAAAAACATACAAGTAAAAGCAAACTGATTTTTTTCATTCTTTTATCCCCGAACTCGCCATTGTCTGCAGTATGTTACTCTGCGTGAATATAAACATTACAAGCGGAACAATCATTAAAAAGAGCGTTACCGCCGCCGCTATACCCTGACGGGCGACTCCGGCGGCGGCAATCTGCGAAAGCGCGAAAGGCAGGGTTTTGATCTGTTCCGAATAAATAAAGTTGGAAGCCCTCGCGTTCCAGAGATTCTGCACGGAGAAGATCATTACCGTAAGCCACGCCGGTTTAATCATTGGCAGGATTATATAAATAAAAATACGGAATTCTTTCGCGCCGTCCACTGTTGCCGCTTCAAGAAGCGTATCCGGTATGGTGTCAATAAACTGCTTTAACAGGAAAAAACCCATTGGCATTGCAAAGGCCGGAACAATTACCGAAAGGTAAGTATCAACCCATCCAAGCTTTGCCATAACAAGGTAGTTTGGAATCTGCGTTACATAGCCGGAAAACATAAGGGTAATAATTACGCCCTGAAAAAAGATCTTTGAGCCGGGAAATTTGTATTTGGAAACGACAAACGCCCCCATCGAAGCGACTATTATAAGCCCCGCTGTTCCGGCCACGGTAATAAACACCGTGTTGAAAATATAGCGCGAAAATGTAACCCAGGATTTGCTCATCATTATAAAAAGGTCCTGGAAATTATTTAACGTAGGATTACGCACGAAAATATTCGGCGGATAGAGAAAAAGTTCGTTCATCGGCTTGAACGCGTGATTAATGTTAAAAACAAGCGGGAACGCGAAAAACAGGCCGAAAATTGTGAGTAACGAATAAATAAACGCGTCGCCGCCGTAAGAACGGTTTAGTCTCTTGCCGCCTATTAATTTTTTAGGTTTTTTGTTCATATTTACCCCTTAAGTTCCTACCCGTCTGAGCATTTTCTGTATAACAAAATTGCATACAATCATCGTGAAAAACAGTATCGTCGCTATGGCGGAAGCATAACCCATTTCAAAACGGAATGAACCAAAGTCAATAAGGTGATTCACAACGGTATGCACCGCATAGTCCGTACTTGGGAAACCCGCAAGCTGCTGGGTAACATCCGCTACGCCGAAAGACTGGGTAATCGCCATAACCGCCCCGAACATCAGCATACCTTTCATGTTTGGCAGGGTTATGTACCAAAGTTCCTGCCACCTGTTGGAAATACCGTCTACAAGTCCCGCCTCGTAGAGAGTCGGGTCTATAGTGGAAAGGCCGGCGATAAACGCAAGGAAGGCGGCGCCCAAGCTCATCCACAGAATAACCACCAGCATAACCGGCATCATGTATTTCGGGTTTGTCAGCCAAAGTATGGGCTGGTCGAGTATACCAAGATTCATCAAAGCGCCGTTTATATAACCGTAAGCGTCGCCGTTAAAAATCAGCCCCCAGATCATGTAAGCGCTGCCGGCAATCGAAGGCGCGTAAAAAACCAGAGTAACAAAGGCGCGTATGTAACGCGGAAGCTCGTTGATAAACCACGCGAATAAGAAGGACATTATGTAGCCGATCGGCCCTGTAACCGCCGCCATTATAAACGTGTTCTTCATCGCAATTAAAAATACATCGTCGCCTAACAGCAGGTTGATATAGTTGCGAAGGCCGATAAATCTGGGCGGCTCAAGTATATTGAAATACGTGAAACTGTAGAAAACAGATATAACAAGCGGCGCTACAAAGAAAAGGATAAAAACAATCGCGTATGGCGCCAGAAAAATATAACAAACACGGTGCTTGTAAATTTCCAGAGCCCGCTTTTCGTTAATTTCCTTTCTTTTGTCCAAATACCTTGCAAGACTCATTGTTCCCCCTATTCCAGACCAAATTCTTTTCGTTTTTTAATCAATTCATCATTAATAGTGATGGTATAATCCAGCAGAGTCTCGCGCGTATCCTGGCCTTCGTTCAATATGCGGCGCACGGCGTTGGTTATGTGGCGGCTGACCATATAACCGCCCGGCACTTCCGGTATGCCTTTAGTCCACAAACGCTGTTCGTCAAGCACCGCCATTTGTTCGGAGCCCCACGAAAGCTGCTTGAAAGCCTCGTAATTTGCAGTAGGATAACGCGCCGCGGCGCCCATAATGCTTTCAAGCTCCCTGCCGAACCTTAACTGCGTATCCGAGCTGATCCACCATTTTAAAAATTCCCATGCGAGATCCGGGCGCTTGGTGTCGGAAATGATCATGGAAGCGAGGGTTCCGGTCGATACGGAACGGTCTATAGTACCGTCGCTTTTGGGCAGACCCGGCATTCTGGCAAAAGCCCAAAGCCCCCGTATTTCCGGCGCAAAAACTTCCAAAGTGTTAAACCACGTATAATCGGCAAAAGCCAGCGGCATTTCGCCTGTACGGAAACGGTTTACAAAATCGTAAACAACAGGGGCTTTATAATGGGTGTAAAATTTCGTGTATACATCGAAAGCCTCAATGGCAATTTCAGTGTCAAGGAGAGCGCGGGAGCCGTCTTCATTGTAAAGAGTGCCGCCGCGCTGGAACAGATGCGCAAGAAAGTTTGAAAAATCAGGCGCGGCGGAATTCGCCACGGAAGGAATACCCACATTCATGTTATTTTTCTGAATAATCGGAAGGATATTGATAAAGTCATCCCATGTATCGGGCAGTTTCAGGTTAAGTTCCTCAAAAATATCTTTTCTGTAGTACATAACATGGAAGTACTGGGTTTCAGGAAGACCCCACACTCCTCCGCCATACGTAAACGGAATAAGCACGCTGTTATCTAATTCCTTTATCACGTTTTCGTAATCCGGGAATTTGGAAACGTCCACAACAGCCTTACGGATAGCGTAGTTAATGACGTCGCCCTGCGGCGCGGTAAGCACTATGTCGGGCCCAATGCCCGCTACAACCGAAGGCATAACCGCGTCCGCTCCTACAAGTTTTACGTTTACGCTAATCCCCGAAAAAGGAGTAAACGTATCGTCAATCATCGCTTTCAGAATCGTGCTTTGATCGCGCCCGGCAAGTATCCATACTTCAATAATATTCGCGTCTCCCTTGTACACATCCCCAAGATTGGTGTAATCAACAATAAACGAGGTAAAGAATGAGCGAATTTCGTGGGAAGCTGCGACAAAGAAATTTTCTTTTATGGGCGGAAGCACCGCGTCTTCCGAGCTTATCATTATGTAATCCACATCAAGATCGGATGACGAAAGGGCAATCAAACTGTTGCCAAGGGAGCTGATGTTGTCTTTAAAATTGGCAAGCGTTCTGGGTATTTTATCAGGCCGCTTGACAAAAAGCTCAAGCTGCCGCGCAAGGGTCAGCGTTGACGCAGCCTGCGCGCTGCGCTCGCCGGAATAGCGCGTTAAGTCGTCGACAAGTTTATAGAGTATCCTGCTTTCCAGCTCCATCGCTTCAATTATTTCGGGATAGACAACATCAACGCGGTAATCGCGGTAAATATCCGGTTCCGCCCCTGTCAGTACAAGTATCTTGCGGTAAATCGCGTTCAAACGGTAAACGCTCTCTTCCATCACGTTAAGTATTTCACCCATACCGCCAAGAGTCGCCTGAAGCCGGATAGTATTTGTGCCTCTTTCCAACGGAAGGAGTATATCTTCCTGCCCGTTGTTTAACGTAGTATGCCTCCATATATTGTTATAGGAAAAAGGCACGGCGGCAAGTTCGCTGCAAAACAGTTCGCCGTTTATGTAAACAGTACGGTTTGATACAAAGCCGCGGTTATAATTCTGCCGGCCCTTGATAGTAATACGATACATCCCGTTTTCGGGCACGTCAAATTCCCATTCTATCCACTGTCCTGCCACGCTCCACCTTTCGCCGCCAATCATATTAAGGCGTATTCTTGCCACGCTGGCAGGTTCGGTCGCGCCTGAGGAACGATCGTAAATCGGATACAACGAAGGATCGGAGCGGCGCACGGCTCTTTCACCCTGTATTTTCAATAAAAAATTACTGCGGCTGTTTCTGTACTGGCTACGATCCACCCCCGCAAGAAATTGACGGTAAGGTTCTGTCTGGACAGGAGCCTTTAAAGAAAGAGCGCGGATTGCCATAGGCTCGTTTACGCCTGCAAGCCTGATGATATTCACTCCTTCTTTAAGATAAAAAACATAAGGATCGGTTATATAGCCAAGGGAATCCCCGAAAAATACGCTTTCCCAGCGCGGAATTTCCACCTGCGCGGCGCGAATTTCATTGCCCTGATTGTCAAAGCGGTTGTTTCCTCCGTCGCCCCAGATGCGCTGGAACGTAAGCCTGTCGGCGCCAAGGAAGGGAATTTCTCCGTTAATAAACAAAGAACGTTCTATCGCTATCCCGCGCGAGGGCAGGGGAAAATATTCCAAATGAATGTTATAAAGGCCGGCTCTTTCAACATTTACCGTGTACTCAACATAGCTTGCCTCTTCGGTACGCAAAACACGTTCCGTACTTTGAAAATTCTCAAGCGTGGAAACGCCTTCGGCGGAAGTCCACGCAAAAATATTAATAGGAATATCCTGCCGCCCCGCCGGAACATTCGCATAACGCTCCATATACCGGGAATAAATATTTGTTCTTCCGGTGCTTGCCCCGCTTAAATCGAAACCGGCGTATTTATCGGAAAAATCCGATTCCTGCCTTCCGGCAACCAGAAAAAACAGCGACAGGACGACAATAACAGCGACAAACACGGCAATTTTTTTGAAATTAAAAAATTTATTCATAATTTTTTTGACAGCCTTTATATAGGTTTATTTTTTACAGCGTTTATCATTAGCCTGACAGGCTTGTCGTTGTTGCGCGGTTAGCGGCACGGAAAATATAAAAAACACCGGTAAAAAGTATTTTTTGCAATTATATTTCCGTGCTAACCGCTTTGCGGATCGTTACGGATTAATCCTTAAGTCCCAGACAGTTACGTCGTAGCTACCCGGTCTCCAGCTTTCATGGGTTTGCCACTGTATGTCTTCAATATCTGCGGGGTTCAACCTTACAGACTGTCCCCAACTTGGCTGCATAAACTGGCGAAACTGAACTGTAACAGTCGTTGTCTGCCCGGCTGTGGTGGGAAAATGAAATTCATGAACCGCATAATCCATTACCTTGTTGGAACGCAATTTTACCGTATAGCGCTTACCGTCTCCCCGAACCTTGAATGTAAGAGTACTTGTGGGTTTTAAGGTCTTGATTAGCGCCATTCCAGCCGCGTCCGGCTTGGCTGTCCAGCCTGTAAAGCCGTACTGGTACTTGGTTGTAGTATTTCCTGTAAAACGATAGGCCGGCTGTCCGTCCATTGTAACTTGCGTCATGGTAATTTTAGAATCTCCATTGTTAGGTGGCTCATGATCATCATAAATTACCCACTCAGCGACTATAGGGGTACCTTGAGAAAATGCCATTCCGGTAAAGAATAACATTCCTGCTAACACTAATAGCCATGTTTTTTTCATAAAAAACTCCTCCAAAGATAGATTTTCGACGGCACTGTCACATAGGGTTTTGATTAAACCGCCTGAAAATAATGATACCCCCACAATTTACAGCCGTCAAGTTTTTTTTCAATTTAGTGAACATTTTCGATCATTTACGGGATTTTTCAGGAAATATTACTATTATTCCGTTTGTTCCGCGCCCAAGGTTGACAAGAATCCGGGGTATGTTACAGCCGCACTTTCCGCGCTTGTTATTTCAACGGGGATTGGGCTTCCAAGAGCGGCGGCGGCAAAAGCCATGACGATCCGGTGATCGCCGCAGCCGTCAATTATGGGGGACAGAGCTCCTTTTTCCGGGGACAGAGCTTCATTCCCGTGGATAACAAGGCCGTCGGGCCTCTCCGTGCATTTTACCCCCAATTTGGCAAGTTCCCTTGCCATTACCGCGATACGGTCTGTCTCTTTTATACGGGCGTGGGCGACATTGACAAGAGTTGTGTCCCCGCGGGCGTACGCCGCCGCTGCCGCCGCCGCCGGGAGCAGGTCCGGCGTCTCGTTTAGGTCGAAAGTACCGCCGTTTAAGGGGCCGTTTCGGGAAATAGTCGCCGTTGGACCCTCCTGAGCGCCGCCGTTTTCGTCCCACCGGACTTCGCAGCCCATGGATTTAAGCATTTCAAGGAAGAATTTGTCCCCCTGTGTATCTTCCGGATCAAGACCGAGGAGCGTTACGGGGCCTCCTGTAATCGCGGCGGCGGCGGCAGGAAAGGCCGCCGAGGAAAAGTCGCCCGGTACGGAGCGGGAAAACGCTCTAAATGTAGAGCCGCCGGGAATCACAAAGTGAGAAAAATCCTGCGCCGCCTCAAAAGGAATTCCATGCGCCGTTAAATAGGAAAGAGTCATCTCTATATACGGCCTTTCGTTAAGCAGGGGAACTTCAATTTCGGTTACAACGCCGGAAGGCGCAAGCGGAGAGGCAAGAAGCAACGCCGACAGGTACTGGCTTGTGGGGCACGGCAGGCTGACCTTGCCGCCTGCCCAAGGGCCTTTTACCGTTACCGGCGCGCAGCCGTTGTTGCTTTCGCATTGAACGCCGAGTCCGGCGAGCGCCTTTAAAAGCGGGGCGGCGCTGCGTTTTTGTATCTGCTCGTCGCCCGTAAATTCAACCGGCTCAGGCTGAAGACCGGCGACAGCCAGCGCCAGATAGAGAGTTGTCCCCGAATTACCCACGTCAACTTTTGTAATTTCCACTCCGCTGTTTTTAAATCCGCCGTTGCCCCTTACTTCCCACCTGATTAGTTTTTCTCCGTTTTCATCAGGCGGATTGGGACACTCTGAATCGGCGGCGCGGTATTCCGTTATCCGCGCGCCGAAAGCCCTGCAAACTGCAACACAGGATCGGGCGTCAAGGGAATCGAGGGGGTATTTTATTTGGGAAACTCCGTCCGCAAGAGAGGCCATCAGTAATTGCCTTATGGTGTGGGATTTGGAAGCCGGAATTCTTACAACGCCGGAAAAACGGTGCGGATTGATACGGACGCGCATAAAGTTGTCTGTACCACATTAGAACGGCGAGGTCAAGGGAGATTGACCAAAGTAAAGGCAGGATACTATATTACCTGTATGAAAGCCGGCAAAGTAACATTACTGTTAGGCCCGATGTTTTCGGGCAAAAGTTCCATTTTATTAAGCGAAATAGAAAAGGCGA
>JGI24698J34947_10000752_pt1 | contig 15975 bp, 12 predicted proteins | sample TergutMp193P3_FD_34947 | JGI IMG/M metagenome (IMG submission 34947) | reverse complement strand
TGCCAATTCCTAAATGGCTTATGGGGTGGAGGGATATTACTAATCCGATTACTTTAAGGACAGTCATTGTTGGCATACTTCCATTCGCTGCTTTCAATCATACACTCCCATTATTTATTTTTGGAGGAAAAAATGCAGCCATTTATTCATGTTGTTTTTATGGGAATTTGGATTCATTAGCTCTCGACTATATAGCAAGGCAGAAGGTGGGCAGTACACATTTAACATATCACTATTTAAAGCAACTCCCCATCCTTCCCCCAAACGCTTATTCCCAAGACGACCTTGATTTCATCGTCCCCCGTGTACTTGAACTTACTTATACCGCTGTAGATCTTATCCCCTTTGCGGAAGACCTCTGGGATTCGGCAGATTCAAAAATGCGACGACTCTTCCTGGAACAGCGTCACGGAGAAAAGGTCGGCGTTTTTGAGGAATTCAACCGGTATGATACTACCCATCTGTCAGTGAATGCCAAGTCGCTAAAGAAGCAGGTTTGCCTGTCGGACATACTCCCGCCGTTTGTCTTTGACCCTGAAAGGCGCTCCCTGCTCCGAGCCGCTTTGGATGCCCGCTATGCCAGGCTTTATGGCCTTAGCCGTGATGATCTACGCTATATCCTTGATCCCACTGACCTTATGGGGTCGGATTACCCTTCAGAGACTTTCCGTGTGCTTAAGGAGAAGGAAATTGCCGAATATGGGGAATATCGGACTCGGAGGCTGGTGCTTGAGGCGTGGGATGGAGAGGGGAACTTGATAAAACTATAAAGTGTATCAAAATGACTCACTTTAGTTAGGATTGAAATTAGACTGTTAAAAATTTGGCCTTGCATTATCCTTAAATTGAGTTCATAATAGTTATGGAGCATAGAATGGGGTTTATAAAGCGAAAGGGACTTTATCAGGAACTTGAAGCATACCGGAAACATCCAGTTATAGCGTATGTTACTAGTTCACGACAGAATGCAGGAGGATCAATCGCAAATGATGCCGTTAGGCAGTTTATTAAGCAATTGGAATTGTTCAAAGAAACTCCTAAAGAGATTGACCTTTATATCAATAGTTATGGTGGTGATGGGTTGACATCTTGGCGTCTAATCACATTGCTGAGAGAATATTTGGGGAAAGAGGGTAAAATTACTTGTTTGGTGCCTTTTTATGCGTTTAGCGCCGCTACGCTTATAGCGGTGGGATGTGATGAAATTTTTTTACATCCGTGGGCTTCGCTTGGACCCGTTGATCCACAAATAACCGTAAACAATAAAGATGGAACGNAACAATTCGCTTATGAAGATGTTTCAGCTTATACAAATTTCCTGAAGGAAGAGGCTGGTATTACGGAACAGAAAGAGAAAGTCGAGCTTTTATCTCCACTGGTTGGACAAATTGCACCCAGCGTNATTGGNGGGGCAAAACGAGCCTCAATGCAGTCAATTACTATGGCAGAAAAACTTTTGAAGCTCCATATGACAGGGTCTGAAGCACAAAATGCCGAAGCGATAGCTCAAAAACTGAGTAAGAATTATTTTAGTCACGGGCATGCTGTTACAAAAACTGAAGCTAAGCAATTGGGACTAAAAATATCAGATGACGATTCAGAAATTGAACGTATTATTTGGGCTATATATACGGATTTTGAAAATGAAATGGAGATGTGTGAGCCTTTCGATCCGAACAATGAATATTTTTCAGTGCCGGAGACAGCTTTTATGCTTGAACCTCCGTCTGTTGTAAATCTTCCGAGTGGTATGGAACCTCAAATAGCGCAACAAGTATATAATAATATAATCAATTCTTCCATAAAGGCTGGAGTATCGGTAGATTATAAACTTTTGCATGCTTCTATTGAGAGTATAAACCATTCTGAGATGTTTATCAGTGAAGGGAAAATTATGGGGACCCGATTACCTAATCTCAATTATAATATCGGAGTAGTTCAGATTTCTGCTAAATGGGAAAATAATACGTCGGTGTAAATATGCCGATAATCTAAGTGGGGGGTAAGAATATGAATGAAAACCATGAACTTCCAATGGTAAAAAAAATAACAAATTTTGAAACAGATTTTTTCCGTGTTTTTGACCCTAAAAAATGGAGTCCGGTTTTTTTTGCAGGACCTTTTTTACCTATGACTTCAAGCGGTGATGGAAACCTACCATACAAAATGGCCGACTTACAAGGTACTACCTCCATTGATTATTCCCAAAATCCTGTGTCGATTTAAATAGAAATTGCCGGAATGGAGCTCTCTTCCCCATGAACTCCCTCGCCCGCACCCTCATAGAAAAAGCTGGTTACGACAACGGCTTCGAGATAGCCAAAAAAAGCGATCCTTCCATGGTCAGTTTGTCTTCATCGCTTCATCCAATTACGGTGAATGTTTTCGATGGGGACCATGAAGGCTCTTACGGTATACGGTTTTCTGACAATTTAAGCCTGTCGGAACTCAAAAGAGGCTTAAATAAGGAACTTTTTCACAATGGTAAAATTGAGGTATGGGAAAGGGAGCTTTTAGGAGTTGTGCTGAAACGGGCTGCGGAACTTGGCATCTCCCTGCCGGATGGCCCGATAAGACTTTATAATGAACAGCTTGATGCGTATTTGGATAATAATCCAGGAGAACGTGAGGTTTTCAGTAAAGCCGCAAAGTCAATGTTCCAGGGTACGGAACGCGAACAGTTGGTAAAACAAAGAATTGGCCAGGATGTATTTCGGGGCGTTCTTTTCAAATACTGGAAGGGCTTTTGCGCTATAACTGCCCTTGATATACCGGAAATGCTGAGAGCCAGCCATATCAAACCATGGGCCGATTGTGATACAGACAGTGATAGGTTGAATGTCTATAACGGCTTTTTGTTATCCGCTAATTATGATGTTCTTTTTGATAAAGGGCTAATCACCTTTGATGATAAGGGGCATATCATGTATTCCGGCAAATTAGGCGGGGGTCAAATCCGTGACATCGGAGGCGATAAACATAAAGCCCTCCGTTGGATAGATGAACGTCATTTACCCTTTCTGGAATGGNATAGNAGCCATNTTTTCATTGCGTAGCCTTCTAACTAATGACAGACGCGGGAGTCGAACCCGCCGCCTTCAGCTCCGGAGGCTGACGCTCTATCCATATGAGCTAGTCTGTCAGGGAGAAATTAGCATATTCTGATACACTCAAGGCTGTCAATATGCCCTGTGCGGTCAGACGAATTGTAATTTCCGGTGAAAAATGGCAGTATTAGCCAGGGGGGATAGGTGCGGGCTGCAAAACGTTTTTCCGAGAAAGCGATTGAAAGACTCAGGGCGGAGATTAAAGAAGCCGGCGGCAACGAGGTTTTTGCGTTGGGGTTTTTTGACGGGGCTAATTCTGAAGAGCTCAATTCCGACAGCAAGCTGGTAACGCGAATTGAGATCAGCGCCAGGGGAAACGAAGGCGCCGTTCCAGCCATACAGGACAGGCTTACAAGCTCTGATGTGCTTATCCACAATCACCCTTCGGGTTTTCTCACGCCCAGCGACAATGACCTGGTCATCGCCAGCAGGGCGGCGGAGTCCGGGGTAGGCTGCTATATAGTTGACAACCCGGTCGAGAATGTCTACGTGGTGGCCGAGCCGGTCAAGAGGCGCAAAGTTTCGCGCCTCGACCCAAAAGCCATAAGTGCGGGCCTTGAGCCTGGCGGCGCAATCAGCCGCCGCCTGCCGTCCTATGAAATCCGTGAATCGCAGCTTGAGCTAATGCGGCTCATCATAAAGGGCTTCAATGACGATGCCCTGATTGCCGCCGAGGCGGGGACAGGCGTCGGCAAGTCTTTCGCCTACCTGCTCCCGGCTTTGAGCTATGCGGTGGCGAATGACGAGAGGATAGTCATTTCTACTGCCACAATCACCCTCCAGGAACAGCTTTACGGCAAGGATATCCCGCTGGTTACGGCCGGGCTTGGGAAGAAGATCAAGACGATCCTTGTGAAGGGCCGGGGGAATTACCTCTGCAGAAGGCGGCTGGACGACGCGCTTCGGGAATCGTACCTGTTCGAGGAGGAAAAAGGCCAGCTCGAGGATATCGCGAGGTGGGCCGACACAAGCAGGACAGGAAGCGTCTCCGACCTTTCGTTTTTGCCTGCCGACGGCCTGTGGTCAAGGGTCTGTTCCGAGGCGGATACCTGCATGAATATGCGCTGCCCGGAGCGGGAACGCTGCTTTGTCATGCTCCTCCGAAGGGAAGCGTCGGACGCAAGGGTCCTTGTGGTAAACCACCACCTTCTTTTCGCAGACCTTGCCGCAAGGCATGAAGGGGCAGGGTACGGCGGCGCGGTGGTGCTTCCCCCTTACAGCCGGGTAATCATTGACGAGGCCCACAAGACAGAAGAAGCGGCGACTTCTTTCTTTTCACAGGAGTTCAGCCGCCTGGGAATTTACAGGCAGCTCGGCAGGCTTTACCGCAGGCGCCGCGCCTCCAAAAGCGGCCTCCTTCTCCGCCTCATTTCCCTCTTGCCGCCTAAAACGGAAAGTCAGGTTGATGACCGTGTCGAGGAAGCAATTGAAGCCACGAGGGGCGCGGTGGACAGCCTTGACGAAACGGCNCTTGAACTCTGCGGCGGCGAAGGGGTTTTCCGCCTAACGCCNAAAAANGAGGGCATTGTTAACGACGGCCTTCTCGTGGAATTTGCGGCCCTGAGAAAGCACCTTAATTCCCTCGCCGGCCTTGTGCGGGGCTTGCTTGAGGAAGTCCCTGAAGAAAGCGGTGATGACAGCGCGGTGTGGGAGGTCCGCGCCGTGCTACGCAGGCTCGACACGGTTGGTTCGGTCTGCACGTGCTTTATCGAGTTTATGGAAAAAAGCGATGAAGTCATGTGGATGGAAAAGCGCTCAGGCAGTCGTCGCGAAATTCGCGGCGAAACTCGCGGGCAAAATGCCGGGGATCTTCCCTGGGTTGTGTTCAACGTTACGCCCATTGACATTGCCCCTTCGCTCAAGGAAGCCCTCTTTGAGCCGAGTAAAACCGTTGTCTGTGTTTCGGCGACCCTTACGACGGGAAGTTCCGCAGAAGGTTCCTTTGAATATTGGAAGAACGGCTGCGGCCTCAATCTCGTCTCCGGGAAGGAAGTCCTGACCGGGATTTTCCCCTCGCCCTTTCCCTATCAATCCAGGGTGCTCCTGGCCGCCCCCGACGACGCCCCTCTCCCGGACAACGAGGCGTATGGCGCTTTTGTGGATACGGCGGTGACGGCCCTGACGGAAGCCGCGGGAGGTTCGGCTCTGGTTCTTTTTACCTCCTACAAAGCGCTTAGGAGCGCGTATGACGCGGCCAAGCCCGCTCTTGAGAAGCAGGGCATTCGTCTTCTCAAGCAGGGCGACGACGACAGAAACCGCCTTCTCGCCTCTTTTTTGAACGACGAAAACTCTGTCCTCTTTGCCACGGACTCCTTCTGGGAAGGCGTGGACGCCCCTGGGGATACCCTGCGTCTTGTGATACTCTGCCGCCTGCCCTTCAGGAGCCCCAACGACCCGGTTTTTCAGGCGCGTCGCGATGCCCTGAAAAGCTGCGGCGGAAACCCCTTTATGGAGCTCTCCCTTCCCGAGGCGGTTATGAAGCTCAAGCAGGGCTTCGGGCGGCTNATGCGCCGCTCAAGCGATCACGGGGTGGTCGTGGTCCTGGACGGGCGACTGCTGCGTATGCGCTATGGCGAAATCTTCCTGCGTTCTTTGCCGGAGACAAAAACCTGTTTTGGAAGCCTGGAAACCATTCTCAAGTCAATGGAGGGCTTCCTGTTTTGATGAAAACCGGCAAATTTGCTATCTATTCCCTTTTAAAGCATCTTCACTTATAAAAAGGATAGGCAGAGACAAATTTATCATTACGGGGACGGGGAGGGGCGCAGTCGTCCCACCCCGGGGAGCTTATCCTGACCACGTTATTTTGATAACTGCCCATATTTGGATCCCCGTATTTATGATCAAAGGTTCTTATATTGGCCATAAATCCCTTCAATACATCTATGTAGACGATCCCACAGGCAGATGACGGGTTGCCATAGACGATTTTTAGTGGGATGAAGAGTTTAAAAGCCTTGCCAAAATGCTGGTCGGGAACTGGCGATGAGCTTATAATGCTGTAACGTGAATAAACGTCAGACACTGGCTTACCGGCAAGCTCCCGTCTCTCGTTGCCATTGGTTCGGTTCTTTTCCAGGGTACGCAATGCATAATAGCCTGATGGTTCGGTCAGCATCACGGATTCCATGCCTGGTTTTTGCCGCACGTAGAGATAATACCCTATCAGGGTATTGTGTGAATAAACCATCCCTATACGCAAGTCAAATGACGGATTCAGGGCCAAACCGGAACCATGGGCGAAAGCGGTCCCCGAAAACAGAAGTATGAGCACCACGTAAATAAGAAATTTGAATGCCCCGGTCATTTTGCCATTGATTTTGCTATTCATAACATTGTCCCCCTTAGTGGCTATTGCCCCATCTTAATTTTGTGACGGAATTATAGCGCTATAGGGGAGGCATTGTCAAGGGAAAAAAGAGATTTTTACGCTATATATAGCGTAGTTTGAGCGCGACTCAAAAGCCAGGCATTGTGATGGATGACTTTCTAAAACCGGCGTTTCTGTCTACCATCTCACTCCATAATGCCAAGTTGTTTTGCATTTTCCAGATGCGCCGTGATCTTCCCACTGGCGGTGTTTACCTCAATCGCCTGATTTGCCACTTTTTGTGAAATAGTCTCCAGCGTGACCACCGCCTTTTGAATAGAGCCGCTCTGTTTGTGTATGTTATCTGTTCCTTCCTTAACCTTGCCGGTGATATCCTGCAGCGCCCTGAGCGCGGACAATATCTGGCTGCCGCCTGCCGATTGTTCCTCGACTGCGTTGTTCATCATGCCAAAGGATTTGTCGAGATCCTTTATTTCCATGAACATCGTTTCCATCGACTTGACTGTGTCCGAGGAAACGGCGGTTATCTGTGTTATGCGCTCCTCAATCTTTTTAATTTCAGATGAAATCCCGTCCGACTCACTGGCGGACAGTTCCGCGAGTTTTCGAATTTCGGAGGCGACTACCGCAAAGCCCTTGCCGGCTTCCCCCGCATGGGCAGCTTCGATGGCGGCGTTCATGGCGAGGATGTTCGTTTGCGCCGCGATGTCGGCGATGGTCTTGTTGGCGTTTTGCAGCGTTTCGGATTGGCGGTGTATGCCTTTTATCTCATCCACCAGGTTGAGCAGCCTGGCTTGCCCCTCACTGGAAGATTGGCTTAATGTTTCGGCGGTTTTACCCGCATTACCCACGACCTGGCGGATGGAGCCGATGTGGGCCACCATCTGCTCAATAGCAGTCGAAGACTGGTTGATGTGCGTAGCCTGGGCGAACACCGCCTCGTTCAGCGAATTTATGGATCTTACGATATTGTCGATTGCACCTGATGTTTCCATAACGGATTCTGTCTGGGATTCCGTATCGAGTTTCATTTTTTCCATATTGCCGGTTATCACTTCCAGTGCATTTGTTGATTCCGCGATAACTGCGTTAAGCCGTTCGCTGTCGCCGGTTATCTTGTGTAAATTCTTGTTGAGTTTTTCTATTGTCTTTTTTAAATTGTCCCTGATCTTGACCAGCGCCCGCTGCATACTGCCGATTTCATCCTTCCGGTATTTGCTGATATTTCCGCTGAAGTCCATATTGGCGATTGCCCCTGCCATCTTCTCAAGTTCCCGTATGGGCTTAATCAGGGATGTTGACAATAAAAACGCCAGCGCCGCTGCGGTTAAAACAGAAACCATTAATGATAATTGTGCGCCTAACTCATAGCCCCTTATTTTGGAAACCTCATAATCGGCGCCCAATATGCCGGTTATCGTGCCGTCATTCATTATGGGGATATACGCCGATACAAACGTCCCCCATGAATCGGTGTGGGGTTTCGGCGTTATCTGCAAGGTTCCTGTTCTGTAGGCGGCTTCCATTGCCTGTGGAATGTCGTGCTCATCATAGGAAGAAAACACATCTTCAACAGGCGTATCGGGTAATTCTTCGGAATCGAACAGGAACTGGAAGGTATTTCCGGTTTGCCGTACATAGTAAAGATAGGTGATGTCAAAAATATCTGCTATCTTTTTTGTTGTTGCAACAAAGTCCCAATATTCCTGCGAGCCGGCGGTTCCCAGCCTGACAAGATTATCCGGGTCGGACATGATATGGTGATAATTAACGTCTATCATCTGTAAGACATTGACAAGTTTTTCCCGGTATGTGGTTTTGATGTACCGTGAATACGGAATATACATGACAAGCGAGATGCTTAATCCCAATCCTATAAAGAACGCGAAAAATTTCCATCGTAAACTGTACATAGCTATTCTCTTTTCCATGGATTTATGGGTATTGTAAAGGCCGGGTTGTGGTTTTTCTGTTGCGCTTTTTGCTTATTCGGGTTCCTTTTATACTTATTTTAATCAAGGAAATGACCGGGAAATCTGAACTGCTATTGTATTTTCAATTGGAAAAATGTATCATTTTTAAACAAATTTGCCAAAACGATAAATTATCAGGGGCGCTATGGAAGACGATTCGTGGATTTACCCTCTTGCCTATGATAAAACCGAGAGCGTCAAAGCGGATGTGCTGGTCCTTGGCGGCGGGATAGCCGGCTGTATGGCCGCCATTGCCGCCAGCCGCGAGGGCTTGTCTGTCGTGCTGGTGGAAAAGGGCGCAACCTTGCGAAGCGGCGCCGGCGGTTCCGGCTGCGATCACTGGGAACAGTGCGCCGCAAACCCATGTTCCCTCGTTACGCCGGAGCGCCTCGTGCAGGCCATGCTGGACGACAACGATGGCTACCTCAACGGGATATCCCACTATATCGAGTGCCGCGAGGGCTACGACAGGCTGCTGGAAATAGAGGCAATGGGCGGCAAGATCCGCGACACCGCTGACGAATTCGCGGGCGCAGATTTTCGGGATGAAAGGACGAAGCTCCTCTTTGCCTATGATTATAAAAACAGGTTTACCATTCGTGTATGGGGCTCAACCTTCAAACCTGCCATGCACAGGGAGCTCAAGCGGCTGGGCGTGCGGATCATCGACCGTGTGATGGTGACATCCCTCCTAACCGAAAGCGGGCAATTTGGAGGGCGCTGTATCGGGGCTACAGGTGTCCACACGCGCACGGGCATTTTTTACGTGTTCAGCGGCAAGTCGGTTATACTGGCAATGTCCCGCCCCACAAGGGTATGGCTGTTTGATGCCGCCTATCCCGGCCTGGCCGAGTTCCGCCCGCCTCAGTGTGCCGGGGATGCACACGCCATGGGCTGGCGTATAGGCGCCGAGTTCAACATGATGGAAAAGTCTGTCAAGGCGGAATTTTCGGCTGCGGGCCGTTCATTCCCGCCCTATGCCGCGGGCAATAACCATAATACCTGGTACCCCGCCAACCTTATCGACAGCCGCGGCCGCGAGATCCCCTACGTAGACCGCGACGGCAACATACTACCCGATGTCAAATCACGCTTTTTTCCGGCAAAAGGCCAGGAATTTTTCCTTAAGGGGGGCAACATTGACGAGGCCAAATACGCTTACAACGGCCCCGAGACCATGCCCTACGGAAAGCTCCGGGACTTGGGTTACAAACTGCCCTTTTTCGCGGATCTCTCCTCCATGCCGGAGATGGAACGGAAGGTCATCTGGGGCATGATGGTAGGCGAGGAAGGAAAGACCAAGATCCCCGTTTACCGCAACCACACTGAAGCCGGGTTTGATCCTGAAAAGCACGTGCTTAGGTGTTACGGCGCGGGTTGGACCTCAGCCGAGTTCCTTCCCGGTGAGCGACAGTTGTTCGGCCTGCCCGGCGGGTTTATGAACGACTGGTCGCTCATGACCAACATTCTCGGCTTGTTTGCGGCTGGCGACTCGCTGTTCGCCTCCAACTGCTTTGGCCATGCGGCGGCTACTGGATCTTACGCCGGGCGACACGCAGCGGCGTTTGCCAATTCCATTGGCGGCCTTTCACAGGCAGACAACAGCCAGGTCGAGGAGGAGCGGCNGCGCGTATATGCCCCCCTTGAAAGCTCAAGGTCTGAGGGCTATGGCTGGAAAGACCTGAACATNGCTATTTCCAAAACCATGCAGATTCACTGCGGCGATCCCAAACACGGCGCGCTTTTGATCCTGGGCCTCGAAGAGCTTCGCCGCTACGAACGCGAGGTGTTGCCGCAGACCTGCGCCGACAATCCCCATGAACTCACCCGGCTGTTGGAGGTGTACAGCGTCCTTACCGTTGCGGAGATCATAATCCATAGCTGCCTTGCCAGGACAACGAACTGCGAAAAGCTCAACTTCACCCGCACCGATGCCATAAGCGGTTCCCAGGGATTTCTTGTGGTCAAAAAAGACGGCGATAANCGCTGCGCGGTACGCGAGATTCCGCTTTCCTACGCCGGGGAGTTACGCGAAAACTACGAGCACTACAACCAGGCGTATCTACAGAGGCGTGTAAAATGAGCCGTTATGTTTCAGGGCAGCCCCACGTCAGGCCTATCCTGTTTGATCCCGAAAAATGCACGGGCTGCAACAGTTGCGTGGAGGCCTGCCAGATGGACGTGCTGGCCCCCAACCCGGAAGGCAAGCCGCCGTTGGTGCTGTACCCTGAAGAATGCTGGTATTGCGGCTGTTGCGTCATGGAATGCCCAAACCAGGGCGCGATCCGGCTGCGCCACCCGCTCATGAATCAGGTGAGCTGGATTGAGAAATCAAAATTGACCGAGGAGAATGACCATGCTTAAAAAGCTTACGCAGATCATGGGCGTAGCCGGTTATGAAAAAGAGGTCAGGGAATTCATTGTCAAGGAAGTGGAGCCCTACGCCGACAGTCTTTCCGTGGATGCCCTGGGGAACTTGACCGTGTTCTTGCCGGGCAAAGGCGCTGACTGCAAAAAAATCATGCTGGCCGCCCACATGGATGAGATCGGCTACCAGGTCACGAAGATAGAGTCGGATGGGCGTTTGCGGGTGTGCCAACTGGGCTGGCTGTGGACTGCCGCCAGCTATAACATGCGGGTCGTGTTCCGCAACGGCGCCGTGGGCGTGGTGAGCTGCGACGGCGAGATCGAGGAAGCCAGGCAGAAGACCAATAAGCTGTTTATAGATATAGGCTGCAAAACAAAGGAAGAAGCCCTGAAGCTGGTCAATATCGGGGATGTCTGCTGTTATTTTAGCCCCTACGCCGAACTCGCCAACGGGCACATCTGCTCCAAGGCTCTTGACGACAGGATCGGCTGCTACCAGATGATCGAGCTTATCAGGCGCGGCAAGGACCGTTACAACGACTGCTACTACGTGTTCACGGTGCAGGAGGAACTGGGCTGCCGGGGCTCAACCGTGGCGGCTGAGCGGATCCAGCCGGATATAGGCATTGCAGTCGATATCACCCCCGCCCATGATTACCCATGCGACCTGCAGGGCAGCAATGAGGTTGGCGGCGGCGCCGCAATAAAGATATCGGACCCCTCGGTTATCTGCGACGAATACCTGGTAGCGGAGATGATCGCCTGCTGTGGCGAGCACGATATACGGTTCCAGCGCGATGTCATCGATAAGGGCGGCACCGATGCCGGCAGCATAAACCGCGCCTTCCAGGGCGTGCGCTCCTGCGCGGTATCCGTGGTGACGCGCTACCCCCACAGCCCCAACTCCGTCATCAGTCGTGCGGACGTTGATGCCGCCATTGAACTGCTGCACCACTTCACAGATAGGCAGTTTTTGTTTTGACACGCCAGGAATGAAAAGGCGATCTTCCAGTGAAAAATGAAATCGTAAAACAGTATACAATTCTTTACCAGTTCCTGCTGCTCCTTAAGGAGCCTACGTATATTTTCCTGATACAGGTACTTCAGCATTTATCCCCCGCGAGATGGTGGGAAGATTATATAGAGCCTGTATTGCATCTGGAAAACAAGGAAAATTTCAAGTATCTTGATATATCCGATCTCCTGAATGTATTTAAGATGAATTGGGAAAATATTTTTGGGTATCTGGACAGGCAATACCATAAATTCAAATATGATAAAGAATATAAATTGGTAAACAAAGTTCACAGGATAAGAACGATTGTAGCCCATGCAAACGATATTGATATGTCCCCGTCAATTTATGCCGATTGTCTGTCAAAGCTCTCTGACTACTCAAAGCTGATAAAAACGGACGTAAGCATAACCCATAGATTGGAGATTGAATGGAGAAAGAGCCTTAAGGAATTGCCCTCGACAAAGGAAATTCCCCATAGGGACGAAGTACTGAGGGAAAGTATTCTTTCAATTATTGAAAACAAGGTACTTCTCGAGGCGATAAACTGCAAGACTTTGTCCCCGGATGTAAAGTTGAGTGTTGACCGTACAACACTCAGGCTGCAAAGCATGCGCACAATCGAAGAAATTATGGGGTTTTTTAACAATGCCATGCTGTCTGAAAGGGGTATTGCTGTCCAGAAAGCCATGCACAAAGAAGGGTTGCTTTGTTTTGAGGACATTAAGGAAGAAATAAACAACCTTTATAAGGAGCCAGGGAAAAAAGATGTGGGAATGCCCTAATTGCGGCCGCAGTTTCAGGAATGCAAACCAAAGCCATTACTGTTCTTCCAAACCGGAAACCATTGATGATTATATAGGGCAGGTTCCTGAAGAACACCGTGAAGCATTACGGCGAGTGAGGGAGACTATTCGTGCATCGGCGCCGGATTGCGTGGAAAAAATTGCATGGGATATGCCAACATTTTGGCAGGGTGAAAACCTGATTCATTTCGCCGCTTTCGGGAAGCACCTGGGGTTGTATCCTGGCGAAGACGGGGTAAATGCATTTTCAGAACGTCTTGCCGCCGAAGGCTTTAAATTTTCCAAAGGCGCTATCCAAATCCCATGGAATAAACCAATCCCGTATGGTTTGATAGCGGAAATTACCCAATTTCGTGTTTTACAGAGCAAAAAAAAAGTTTAGTTTATTGCTTTTAATGCAATGCCGACAGCAATGACAGGGCTGAATTGTTTACAAGATACCAAAAAAACTATAGGATATTCACGGTAAAGTAAAAAGAGGAAAAAGGTGGGTCAAAATGAAAGGAGGATTAAGATGAAGAATATGAAAAGGGGTTTGCCATTGGCAGCGGCATTTTTGCTGTGCGCCGCCCTGTTTGCAGGGTGCAGCAGATCCGCAGGGAATGCGGCAAGCGCGGGAAACGCCGGAAGGACCGATCTCATCATTGCGTTGACATCCGATGTGGCCACCTTGCACCCGGCCAATTACAGCACTACTTCGGAACTGCACGTGTTGCGGCAGGTCTTCGATACCTGCAACTTTGCCATCGTTGACGGCTCCAACACACAGCCCCAGCCCCGCATCGCAGAAAGCTATACCGTTTCCGCCGATGGGCTCACCTACACCTACAGGCTGCGGCGGGATGTTAAATTCCACAATGGGGATGCCCTCACATCCAAAGACGTGAAATTCTCCATCGAACTGTTCCAGCAGTCGCCCTACCAGGACTCATGGGTAGAGGGGATCGAATCGGTCCAGACCCCGGATGATTACACGGTTGTCGTCAAGCTGGAAAACCTCTACGCGCCCTATCTTTTAAATTTCACGCAGGTCATGATCGTGCCAATGGATTATTTCAACTCGATAGGCGCCGAGGCGTTTGCCAATGCGCCGGTGGGATGCGGCCCCTATAAATTCGTCAGCCGCGCCATAGGAAACAACATCGTGCTGGAGGCNTTTGACGGGTACTACCGGGGCGCAGCCGCCATCAAAAACGTTGAATTCAAGGTTATGGTCAGCGGCTCGACCCGCGCCATCGCACTCCAGACAGAGGATATAGACCTGGCCGAGATTGCCGCGTCCGATTACTCGGTGCTCTCAAGTGAGCCCAATATCGTCATCCAGCAGATACCAACTACCTCATACTGCTTTGTCACCATGAACCAGGAGCGCTCTCCCTTTAACAACCTGAAATTCCGCCAGGCTGTGTCTTACGCCATCAACAGGCAGGACATGATAAACGTGGCGCTTGACGGGTTCGGNACCGAGAACTCCATCATCATCAGCCCGCTGGTGTTTGGCTACTCCGCCGACGTGCCCACTTACAATTACAACCCTGAAAGGGCAAAGGCCCTGCTGGCAGAGGCGGGCATCGCCACGCCTTTAAACCTGGGCCCGATACCGACCTCCGAAAGGTACATCAAGCAGGCCACGATTCTACAGAGCAACCTGGCAGACATCGGCCTTAACACCACCATTGAGACCCTGGAGTTTAACACGCTAATTTCGCAGACCATGGGCGGCCAGTTTGGCATCGCGATAATGGGCCTCACCTTCGAGCCTGACCCCACACAGCACTCGTTGTTGTTTTCACCGGTTTACATAGGCGGGCCCAATATGTCCCGCTACAGGGANAACGAAGTGACAGAGTGGTTTAATGAGGCGGTCAAAACGCCTAACGATACNGAGCGCGCGGCAATTTACAAAAAGATATTCCAGCGCGTACAGGAGGATGCCGCNTACGCCTCCATTTACAACCCCACCTACCTTGTTGCGTATAACAAGGCGTTAAACATCATCGTTTCGCTGAACGACACCTATTACGTTTACGACGCCGCCTGGCGCTGATTCTGAAACCGTCTTATAGGGGAAGGGATCTGAGGCAATGCACAGGTACATTCTGAAACGGCTCGTCTTCATGATTCCGGTTCTGTTAGCCGTCATCTTTATTGTGTTTGCCATCATGTCCCTTACCCCTGGCGACCCTGGAAGGATCATTTTGGGGTCTACGGCCTCCCGCGAAAACGTTGCGAGGCTCAACACCGAATTTGGCTACGACAAGCCTTTCCCCATACGCTTTATTGACTACGTCATGGGGATAGTAACGCGTCTTGATTTCGGCAAGTCCTACAGGACGCGGCAGCCTGTGTTCAACGAGATCGCGGCCCGTTTCCCGACTACGCTGAAGCTGGCGGCGCTTTCTATCGTTCTCAGCTCGGCCATTGGCGTTTTTTTGGGGATCATGTCTGCCATCAGGCAGTATTCGCTCCTGGACACTTTCTCGACGATTCTCGCGCTCTTTTTCGCGTCAATCCCCGGCTTTTGGTTCGGCATGATGATGATCATTTATTTCGCGCTCGTGCTTCGTTGGCTGCCGTCTTTCGGTGTCTCCTCATGGAAAGGTTTCGTCCTGCCCACCGTGACCATGTCGCTTAGCTCAATGGCGGGGCTCTTGCGCCTGACGCGCTCCACCATGCTTGAGACCATACGGCAGGACTACATCCGCACCGCCCGCGCAAAGGGCGCGCCGGAAAAGACCGTCATCTGGAAGCACGCCCTTAAAAATGCGTTGTTGCCCGTGGTGACCGTTTTGGGCATGAACTTCGGGACCATGCTTGGCGGCACCATCATCACGGAGACCGTATTTGCCATCCCCGGGCTTGGCACCTGTATCGTGGAGGCAATCCGTATGAAAGACATCCCTGTCGTGCTTGGCGCTACCGTGGTGCTCTCAACGCTCTTCTGCCTCATCATGCTGGCGGTCGATATCCTTTACGCCTTTATCGACCCACGGGTCAGGGCAAAATACGTAGGCTAGGGGAGGGGAGTATGCCGAAAACGCCTTCCCGCAGCGAGGGGAAATTATCCGAGGTCTGGCGCAGGATGAAGAAAAATAAAGCCGCCATGGTTGGGTTGGCTGTGCTGTCAGTTATCATCCTGACAGCGGTTTTCGCAGACCTTATAGTGCCGTACTCCAAAACAATAGCCCAGAATACCTCCCTCCGCCTGAAGCCGCCCGGCCCCGGCCACTGGTTCGGCACCGACACCTACGGACGTGATATGTTTGCACGCGTGGTTCACGGATCCCGCGTGTCGCTCATGATTGGCATTTCCGTCACCTTTTTAGCCGTCCTGACCGGCGGCATGCTGGGTGCGGCGGCAGGTTTTTACGGCGGG
>JGI24698J34947_10000751_pt1 | contig 15985 bp, 8 predicted proteins | sample TergutMp193P3_FD_34947 | JGI IMG/M metagenome (IMG submission 34947) | reverse complement strand
CTGGGAAGGGCCGATAACCTGCCAAGGGAAACCGCGCGAATAACTGAATTGATTGCGGACAGCGCGCGAAAATTGTGGAACAGCTACACATCGGATAAATTCAAAGTCCGTAATAAGGAGGGTGCGCTTAACGTTTGGTATGCCTCCTCCTATATGCAGGTTGATCTGCTGCAAAAACTCATAGATACCCGCTTTACCCCCCGAACGGGAATCAGGGTAAACGTTTCCGTCATGCCCGACGCGAACAAGCTTACCATGGCAAGGGCCGCGAGGACAAACCCGGATATCGCGCTGGGCCTTGGTTCCTATATGCCCTCCGAGCTGGCCCTGCGTAACGCCTTGTATGATTTTACCCGGTTCGATGATTTTTGGCAGTACATGGGAGATTTTGTGCCGGGTGCGCTCACCAGTTATGTGCTAAACGAAAGGGTATACGCGGTACCGGAAACGATCACCTTCGCCGCCACGGTATACCGGAAAGATATCCTCGATCAATTAAATATCGCCCCGCCTGATACGTGGACCGATGTTGCCGAAATGATGCCGGAGCTGCAGCGTTTCGATATGAGTTTTTACCTGCCCATTGCCTCCGGGGTAGGCTATAAGTGGTTTTATCAGACCTCGCCGCTTATTTATCAGAACAACGGCCTCCTATACCACCCCGACGGACTGGGTACGGCGATAAACGAAGCCAACGCCGTCAAAGGCTTGACGGTCCTGGGGGATTTGTTTACGACCTATGCCCTGGCGGAGCAGGTTCCAAATTATTACAACTCATTCCGCCTTGGGCAAACCCCGGTTGGGATTATCGACGCGGAAACCTATGTGCTATTGACCTACGGTGCGCCGGAACTCATGGGCCAGTGGAGTCTTGCGCCATACCCCGGAACCTTGCAGGAAGACGGCAGCGTTTCCCGCTGGTTCATCGCCAATGGAACGGGCAGCGTTATTTTTGAGAATACGATGCAGCCGGACAACTGCTGGGAATTCCTGAAATGGTTTTTAAGCGAGGATACACAGACGGATTTCGCATTTTCACTTTTTGCCAATTACCGGATATTTCATCTGCCTTCAAATATAAACGCCCTACGGAACATTCCCATAGATGAAAAAGACAGGCAGGTTATTTTGGAATCTGTCCGGTGGCTGCGTGATGCGCCACGAAGCCCTGGACAGTATTTACTTGAAAGGGGCCTTTCGGATATCTGGAACACCATTGTTTTTGACGGCACCCCGGTACGCGTCGCCATCGACAGGAAGGTGATAGACATACAGCGGGAATTCAAAAAGAAAATGACGGAATTCGGCTACCTTAACTCCAGGGGGGAACAGGTAAAACCCTATGTGCTGCACGAGATAGACTGGATTATTGAGCAGATAGAAAACTCAAGACAGGCGGACGGATAGCATGCGGGTAAAAACCATACAAAAAAAATCAATGGACGGATTACACGCACTTGCCCTGCTTTTGCCATACGGCGTCATGTTTTCCATGTTTATCGCCATACCCATCGCCGTGGCAATATATTTATCCCTCACGTATTTTGATTTGGTTCAGTCCCCCGTCTTTGCCGGGTTATACAATTACGTAACTTTGCTGACCCAGGATACCGTTTTTTTCAGGAATGTTTTGCCTAACACGATTCAGTTTGCCCTGATTGTCGGCCCCGGCGGTTATGTAATTTCTTTTATGATGGCGTGGATGCTGGCGCAGATACAACCCGCGCCCCGAACGTTACTCGCACTTCTCTTGTATATGCCTTCCCTGGCGGGCGGCGTGTTCATCGGCGTACTCTGGCGCACGATATTTTCCGGCAACCAGTCCGGTTATATAAACGCCATTCTTTTGCGCTGGAACATCATTCAAACCCCGATTCAATTTTTACAGTCGCCTGATTTCCTTTTGGGCATTATGATCGTAGTTTCCCTGTGGAGCGCGATGGGGATCGGCTTCCTTGCGATGCTCGCCGGCATATTGAATATAAACGAAGAATTGTATGAAGCCGCCTATATTGACGGCCTGCGTAACCGTTTCCAGGAGATCATCTATATCACCGTCCCGTCCATGAAACCACAGATGCTCTTCGGCGCGGTTATGGCTATCGTGGGTGCGTTCAACAACGGCGCAATAGGCGTCGCGCTATCCGGCGCGAACCCGACGCCGCAATATTCCGGGCAATTGATCACCAACCATATAGAGGACTACGGTTTCCTGCGTTACGAAATGGGCTACGCTGCCGCTGTGTCGGTAGCCTTGTTATGCATGGTATGGGTGTTCTCGAAACTTGCCTACACGTTCTTTGGGGAGAGGGATTAATATGGCAAGCTTTCAGGGCATGAAAATAAACCCGAAAAAATTTCATGTGTCCCAGTTAAAATTTTACGCGGTGATTATACCTGTCGCGCTCTTTATGACATTGCCCATAATCTATATCCTGAATCAGGCGTTTAAGCCCCTTGATGAAATTTTCCGCTTCCCGCCCACTTTTATCGCCCGCCGCCCTACCATGCAAAATTTCCGCATGATTATGAACCTGACTTCCGGCACGGGTATACCTTTGTCTGTATTTTTGGTGAACACCATTGTTGTCACGGTTGTTACTGCGGGTCTGTCCATTTTAATTACCGCAATGTCGGCTTACGCTTTTTCCAAAAAGAAATTCCGCGCGAAGGAATGGCTGTTCAGGTTAAACCAGGCGGCGTTGATGTTTGTACCCGCCGCCGTGGGCATCCCCCGGTATTTAATTATCGTTAATGTGGGGCTTAACAATAATTTTTTGGTGCATATTTTGCCCCTCCTTGCCATGCCGGTGGCATTGTTTTTGGTCAAGCAATTTGTGGATCAGGTCCCGGATTCCCTGATTGAATCCGCAAGGCTGGACGGGGCCGGGGAAATTACGGTGATGGCGAGAATCGTGTTTCCCCTGATAAAGCCTGCCCTTGCCACGGTGGGCATTCTCTGCTTCCAGACGGTATGGGGCGCGACGGAAGCTTCCAATTTGTACCTTGTGGACGATACTTTAAAATCATTCGCCTTTTACCTAACAAACCTTGCCAACCTGAATACACCCGCGATGGCAGGGGTGCAGGCGGCGGCTTCGCTTATCCTGTTCTTGCCCAACCTGATTATTTTCATCGCCATGCAATCAAGAGTCATGAATACCATGAGCCATTCGGGGATTAAATGAAAAAAATAACGGCGCTTGTTTTTATCATTGTTTTTTTCATCCCCCTTGCGTCTAACGCACAGTCCACCACGGTAAACTTCGCGGAGAACAAAAAAGGCTGGTTCGTGCCTACGCAGGACGGCTATCTTCCGGATCGCAATATCACCGGCCTTGGCTTGAATAAACCCGAAAATATCGCATTTGGTAAAAATGACGTTCTGTATATCGCGGACACGGGGAACAGGCGCATCGTCCTTTTCGATACGAATTCCGGGAACATAGTCAGGGAAATAACCTACGGAGGTTTCCGAACCCCGAGGGGCGTTTTTATCGCCCCGGACGAAACTCTTTATGTAGCGGATTCAACGGCGGGTGCGGTGTTTGTTTTCAATCCATTGGACGAATGCATCAAAACCATCAACGCCCCACATTCCATCGCTTTTGGGGATACGCCGTATGCCCCTACCCGCATTGGGGTGGACCCGAGGGGCAGCATGTATATCATCGGCGAAGGCGTTTACAGCGGTATCATCCACCTTTCCAGTGAAGGCGAGTTTTTGGGCTTCTTCGCTTCCAACCAGACCACCCTTACTTTTGTCCAATTATTACAAAATATTTTCTTCACCGAGCGGCAGAAGCAGGGGCTACTGGATCGGCTGCCCCTTAACTTTTCCAACGTATTCGTGGATCCTCGGGGCATCGTATATTCAGTCTCCATGGGGCGGGATGTGGCAAGGGCGGGCGAAGCGCTGAAAAAGCACGATATGGCGGGCCGCAATATGCTGGAAACATGGACCACAATGTCCCTTACCGATGTTTCAGTTGACCCTTACGGAAATATTTTTACCACATCCACCCAGGGCTGGATACAGGTGAACGCGGGAGACGGGGAAGAGATTTTTTTCTTCGGCGCAGGGCACTTAAGCGCCGAGGATATCGCCGGCTGGTACAGCAATCTGGTTTCTATCGCGGTTTCCTCACAGGGGCATATTTGGACACTGGACAGCGACAAGGCGTTTTTGCAAAGTTACGTCCCCACGGAGTATACCCAGTCGATATACCTTGCACAGCAGCTTTTCAACGAGGGCCATTATGTGGAAGCGGGAAAGGAGTGGAACAATGTGCTGCGTTTTAACCAGATGTCCGTGCTGGCACATAACGGACTTGGCAAGTCGTGGTTATACCAGGAGGAATACGAAAAGGCACAGTACGAATTTTTTGTTGCAGGCAACAGGGAATACTACAGCCAGGCATTTTGGGAAACAAGAAATATTTGGCTGCTGAACAACATATCATATATACTGATAGCCTTTATAATTTTGTTTGGCGGCTTGTTCATTTTAAACAGGGTGGGCAAGAGGCAGGCGGTAAATAGCGCCGTGAACAACGGCATAAGCAGGATTATGAACGCAAAGTATATCAGTACAACACTGTTCGCCTTTTCCGTTGCCCGGCACCCGTTTGACAGTTTTTACAGCATGAAACACAGGGAAAAAGGTTCCCTGCCGGGGGCGGCTGCGAATTTTATTTTCTTCTTTGCCGCGTACATGGTTTACCAGACTTCGAAAGGTTTTATCGTACAGTTTGCTGAAATTGAAGACATGGATTTCAGCGTGATCATCGGCGGTTTTATCGGGCTGTACCTGTTGTTTGTTATCTGCAATTACCTTGTCACCTCCATAAATGACGGGGACGGGGGCATTGATGATATTTTCAAACTTGCGTCCTATGCAATGTTCCCCCTTTCCGTTACCTTGCTGGCCGTCACGGTAATTTCGCATATAATAACGGTTAACGAAAATTTTCTGCTTGTCTTTATGCTGATAGGCGGGTTTGCCTGGAGCGGGACGCTTTTGTGGATTGGCCTTCAGGAAGTGCATAATTACAGTTTCGGCAATACCTTCAAGAGCCTGGTTTTTACAGCAGTGTTCATGCTGATCGCCCTGGTTGTGCTCTTTAACATGACTATCCTGTTCGATCAGTTTGCGCAGTTCATCGAAGCGATAGCGAGGGAGGCGTATGCGAATATTACCAAAATGTACTAAAAAAAGCATTGTTTTCCCGGCTGTAATTCTCGTCCTGTCCTTCAGCGCTTTTGCGTTTGACGCCTATTTCCCCACCAACAGGGATACCCGAATGCCACCCCCCAGTGCCAGCCTGGAAGCGATTAACACCGACGGGTACGAGCTGCTGGGACGGTTTGGAAACCTTGCCTATTATTATCGTTCTGACCGGAATATTATTTTGGTTGAGGATCTGATAAACGGGTACGCGTGGAAAACGGGCCTTGACGCGCCCTTTGGCCAGGATCTGGACCGGGCTATTGACGCGGCGGAGACCACGGAAGAAAAAATAAAGGCCGCCGAGCCGAGGGAAGTGCGCCTGAATGCCACCTATGTGGCTCTTGCCAATTCATTGATCACGGTGGAATTTTACGACTCCGCGTTCAACATGAACATGATCTCGTCGGCTGCCCGGCGGGGATCAAGTTCAGAACTGGTAAAAATCGCCGAAGGCCACTACCGTCTGGACGCCCGTTTTGTTGATATGGATTTAATAATACGTCTGCATATTTATCTTTCCGACAGGGGCATTAATTACCGGATTTATGACGAGGAAATCGAAGGAACCGGGGCGGACAGAATGGCCGCCGTTATCATAACGCCTTTTTTGGGCGCGGCGGGTGGCGTACGCCAATACTATGATTCTGCGACGGGGGAATATGGGGAGGAAATTCCCAACCCCATGAAACCGGGCTATGCCTTTGTGCCGGATGGAAGCGGGGCGCTGATTCGGTATAACGACAATACCGTAAGCATCAATCGCTATGTCGGGAAAGTGTACGGGGAAAACCCCGCCGAATCAATGTTTTATTACGACAACACAGTCTATGCCGTGCGGAAGAAAGAGCCCTTAATGCCGGTGTTCGGCGTGGCAATAGGGCATGATCAGCAGGGTTTTGTGGCGTGGGCGGACGACGGCGGGGAGCAAATGGAAATAATAATGTCCCCAAAAGAAAATATGACAAATTACAATTTCATTTACCCCCGTTTNGTGTATAACCGGCAAATGCACCAGGTATACAACCGGAAAGGGGAAGGNTATTTCCGGCTTTACCCCGAACGCCTGCATTACGATATTTCCATCGANTACCGGTTTCTGGAAGGGGAAGAAGCGGATTATGTGGGCATGGCGCTGGCATACCGCAATCATTTAATCGAGAACAAAACCTTGATCCCCGGCAAGGTTCGCCCTGACGGGATAGTGCCGTTACGCGCCGATTTTATCATGAGCGATGTTAAAAAGAGCATAATTGGTTATGCGAATGTAGTGACGACTAACGCCAGGGAAGCGGGGGAAATTATCCGCGATATGCTGGATAACGGAATTGGCTCCATTAACGGGGGGCTCCTGGGCTTTCAGGACGGCGGCATCACCACCGGGAAACCCTGGGCGCTCAACTTTACCCGCTCAATCGGGACCAGGGGGGATTTCAGGAAGTTATTTGAAGAAACAACCGCGCTGGGCGTTGACCTTTCCTTTGCCCAGGATTATTTAACCATAAACCGTATACAGATGAACCTGCCCCGCAACCAGGCCTATCATAGAAACCGCTGGGGCATACGGGCTTGGGACAACCAGGATTCATTTTTGCCTGTCCAGGAAATTTCCTTTGCGCGGCCCCAGCGGGGCGCGGAATGGTTTACCCGTCAGGCGAAAGCAGCGGCGACCATCGGCGCGCCTTCGGTAACGGCTGACGGCATAACAAACCGGTTAATAAGCCATTGGGGCAGGAACGACGCCATTTCAGCTTCGCAGACCATTGATCTATTCGAGAATACCTTTGCCGCGAGCCCCCTTCCCATTAACGCGAAAACCCCGAACCAGTATTTATGGAAATATACGGACCGTTTCCTGCAAACCCCGGTATTCTCGACCCAGTATATCTTACAAACCGATACTGTCCCGTTTTTGCAGCTTGTGCTCCACGGAACCACGGAAATGTACGCGCCGTACTCGAATTTTTCTTTCTATACACAGCGGGATATTTTACGGATGATAGATTACAACGTGTACCCTTCTTTCGCGTTAACGTACAAGCCCGCCCATTTGTTGTCCAGTACCAATTCCCTCAAGTTTTTTTCGACGGAGTACGAAGTGTACCGGGATATTATCAAGAATGTTTATACCGAGGTTTCAGCCGCCCTTTCCCCGGTGAAAGGCCATGAATGGCTAAACAGGACCGTGCTGGAAGAGGGGGTTATCCTAAACGAATACGACGAAGGCATAAAAATACTCATTAATTATACTGATAACATATACCAATACGCCGGCGTTGCGATTAACGCCCTGTCCGCACAGGTTTTCCGGGATGGTGGGCAGTTATGAAAAAAGCGGGGAAAAAAAGCGTTCTTGAAAAAAGGCAGGGTTTTCTTGGTTATATGTTCCTGCTTCCATGGCTCATCGGTTTTCTTGTGTTCACGGTTTGGCCTTTTGTGTACACGATTTTTCTCAGTTTTCACGAAGTGCGGTTGACCATTGAAGGCTGGAGAATCACATTCACCGGAATTGATAACTATAACCTCGCTTTTTTCAGGAATACGGAATTTGTGCCAGCCCTCATCTCTTTCCTGACCATGGAGCTGACTTACGCCCCGGTGATTACCGTTATCGCTTTTATTCTGGCGCTGCTGCTTAACCAGAACATTAAGTTTCGGGCAGGTTTCCGCGCCCTGTTCTTCATGCCCGTTATTGTAATGAGCGGCCCTGTTATGTATCAGTTGATGGATTCAGGCGGCATGACGTTCACCGGCATAGAAGATATAATGTTATACCAAATGGTGTTTCAGTTCTCAAGGCCGCTTGCCAACGCGCTGGTTTTTCTTTTTCAAAATTTTTCCATGGTATTATGGTTTACGGGCATCCCCATCATCCTGTTTATTACCGGTCTGCAAAAAATCAATATCAGCATGCTGGAAGCGGCCAAAATAGATTCAGCTACTTCCTGGCAGATCCTCTGGAAGATCATAATACCAATCATCCGACCGATTGCCATGGTTTCAGTTATTCTAACTGTTGTGCAACTGGGTACCTTTTCAATAAACCCGGTTTTGCCAATGGTACAGGACGCTATTTACAGTACGACGAGCGGGTTGGGGCTTGCCGCCACTTTCGCCTGGATTTATACTGCGGCGGCTTTGGCGTTGATGGGGATTGCGTTCGTCCTTTTGAAAAACCCAAGGGAAAATTCAGAGGAAGAGCAGAAAAGGGCGAGAAAAAAAAGGGAGTTATAGCAGGGGCGGAATATGACAGGCAAATTGCGGTATGTGAAACAATTCTTCAAGCGGGCAAAGTATGTTAATGTGGTGATCTATGTTGCGCTTATACTTATCAGCTACCAGTTTATGTATCCCCTTCTCCGCATGATCATGACTTCCCTGATGAGCCAGGAGGACATTATTAACCCCACGGTTAACTGGCTGCCCAAAAGTGGGTCCTTTGGCAATATGCGGACGGCCCTGCGGGTGCTTGATCTAAAAAACACCCTTGTGAATTCAATTCTGTTTTCAGGCGCGTTAGCGGTATGTCAGACGTTTGTTTCGGCAATGACAGGCTACGCTTTTGCAAGGTACCGGTTTAAATTCAAAAATTTCTGGTTCGTTATGGTCATACTCACCTTCATACTGCCAACGCCGATTATGCTCATCCCGCGAACAATGATGGCTGTGTCCGTCAGGGAAACATTCGGTATCCAGATGATCGGGACGCCATTCCCGCAAATGCTGATGGCGCTGACAGGGCAGGGAATTTTTTCGGCGATTCTTATTCTGATATTTTTTAATTTTTTCAGGATTATTCCCCGCGCCCTGGACGAATCCGCCGCCGTGGACGGTGCAAATCCCATGCAGATATTCTACCATATAATTTTGAAATTAAGCCTGAGCACGATACTGGTAGTCTTTCTTCTTTCTTTCGTGTGGAACTGGAACGAGACTTATATCACCAATACGTTTATCAGGGGGCAAATTCCGCTGCTTCCGCCCCGTCTTTCGATGTTCGACAGTTTATTTGAGCAATATGCATCAACAGACGTATTGAGCCGGGAACAACAGCGCATAAACGAGGCCTATAAAATGTCCGCCACCCTGATATCAATACTGCCTTTGTTCATCATGTACCTGGTAGTACAACGGCAATTAATCAGGGGAATTGAAAACGCCGGAATAACAGGCGAGTAGAGCCTGCCTGTCGTCCAAAAAGGAGGTAATGATGAATAAAGCAGCGTACATGGTAAAAGGCAATGAATTCATCATCGACAATTACAATAACGCGAAAGCGTTCGCGAGTTTCCTGCCCGCCATTGCCGGCCTGTGGGGAAAACCGCTTTGGGTGTTCTATGTGAATCGGGGACAGGCCGTCTCCAGTTTCGGCGTCAGGGACAAGGACGGCGCGGTACTGGAATTTACCGCTGCAAACAAGGCATGGCGTCTAACATCTTCACAGGGCTTCAGGACTTTCTATAAGATAAATGGCTCTTTTTACGAACCCTTCCGCAATTCGCCGTATTTAAAAGCAAGGCAGACCATGTACATAAAACCCCACTCCGTAAGACTGGTTGACAGTAACGAAGAGGCGGGTATCGAAACGGACGCCCTGTTCTGCACCCTGCCGGGCGAAAATTTTCCCGCCCTGCTGAGACGTCTTACAATAAAAAATATTTCATCCAAAGAATTGAAAATTGACTGCCTTGACGGACTGCCCATTCTGCACCCTGCCGGTACGAGAAACTGGATGCTCAAGAATATGTCACGCCTCGCGGAAGGCTGGTTTGCAGGGGTGAACTTTACACCTAACGGCATACCGTATTATAAGCTGCCCGTGGAAGCCCTCGACAGGCCGGAAATTGTCCCCCTGCATGATACACATTTTTACTGTGGTTTTGTAAAGGAAAGCGCGTCTTCGCTCATGTACTGCATTGATCCGGACACCGTCTTTGGCGCACAGATGGATTTTGCCTACCCGGCGGAATTTCTGGATCAAGGCCCGTCTTTCAAGGTAAGCGCGAAATTCTCGGGCAAGAATAAAACCCCCTCAGGGTTCGGTTATTTTTCCGTCAACCTGCCGCCTGGAAAAGAGGCGGTGTACTATTCAATGGTTGGGCATTGCAGTAATTACAAAAACGTTGACAACGCGGCTTCACTCCTAAAAAACGATTTTTTTGAGGCGAAGGAAAAAGAGAACGAAGAACTCCTCAATGGTATCGCTTCCTGCGCATACACTGAATCGGCATACAAACAGTTTGACAATTACTGCGCACAGAATTACATTGACAATGCCATGCGTGGGGGCTTTCCCGTCACCATCGGTGAGAATACCGCCTATTACGCATATTCGCGGGTTCACGGGGACATGGAACGTGAATACAACAACTTTGTTGTGCTGGATGAGTATTTTTCACAGGGAAACGGCAATTACCGTGACGTGAACCAAAACAGGCGTAGCGACATATTCTTTAATAAAAATGTCGGTGACGATAACATTCATTTTTTTATGAACCTGCTTCAGATCGATGGCTTCAATCCGCTGAGGGTTCTCGGGGTACGTTTTACTTTTGAGACCGAAGAAAACAAACGGAAGTTCCTGGATGATTTTTCACGTAACGCCAAAGAAGCGCGGCATCCAGGCGTGACAGAAAAGCTTTCAGCCTATATAGACGGGCCTTTGACTATCGGCGGGCTTTTTAATTTTATCGAAGACAGTGATATAGTCCTTTCCAACAGGGAGGCACTTCTTGCCTCCCTTGTTGCGAATGCGAAAAAAACAAGCCTTGCCGAACACGGCGAAGGCTTCTGGTCGGATCACTGGCATTACAACACGGACTTAATGGAAAACTACCTCGCGATTTTTCCCGACAGATGCGGGCAGCTCTTCCTTGACCGCAAGGATTATTCTTTTTACGACGATGCCTATTTTGTGCAGCCCCGAAGCGCCAAGTACATTCTCTTCAGGGGACTGCCACGGCAAATTCACGCCATTCGTAACGACACGGAGAAAGCCTCACTGATTTCATCACGCGAAAAAAATCCAAACATCGTAAGGGTAAATTACGGAATGGGGGAAATATACTACACCAACCTTTTGGGAAAACTTATGTGCCTCGTTGCCAATAAATACGCCTCCCTTGATCCTGATTGCATCGGCATCGAAATGGAAACCGACAAGCCCAACTGGTGCGACGCCATTAACGGGCTTCCGGGTTTATTCGGCTCTTCAAGCGCGGAGACCCTGGAACTGCTGCGTCTGGTTTCATTTTTGAGTAGCAACTTGCGGGAAATTGCACCTGATACAATTGTCCCCCTTGCGGAGGAAGTTACCGCTTTTCTTGATGATTTGACACATATTACCAAAACTGCCTCAGATAACTTTGAGTTCTGGGACAGGACCCATACGGTGAAGGAAAACTTCCGCATAAAAACCCGTCTTGGACTTTCCGGTGCAGATGAAAACCGCACAATAGAAAGTATTCGTCAAACGCTGTCCGTCTTTGAGCAAAAACTCCTGCAAAGCCGCGAAAGGCTCCAGACGATTTCAACTAACGGAATTGTCCCTACCTATTTTGAGTATACGCCTGAATCGTACAAGAGCGATGAAAGTACGGAAAATCCACCGATAATCATTCAATTGTTTAAGAGGAAAAACCTGCCGCTCTTCCTTGAAGGGCCTGTCCATTATCTCAGGCTTTGTCCGCCGACACGCACGGCGAAAGAATTTCACCGCAAGATGCTTTCAAGCCCTCTTTTTGATAAAAAATTGAAGATGTTTAAAACAAACGCTTCCCTGGCGGACGCGGGGCATGACATCGGCAGAATCACCGTCTTTACGGCGGGCTGGCTTGAGAATGAATCGGTCTGGCTTCACATGGAATACAAGTACCTGCTTGAGCTGCTCCACAATGATCTTGCCGGGGAATTTTTTGACATTGCAAAAACGGCGCTGATTCCGTTTCTTGATCCTTCCGTATACGGACGCAGTATCTTTGAGAATTCCTCATTCCTGGCAAGCTCCGCGCATCCCGAGGATGAAATACACGGACGCGGTTTTGTCGCGCGGCTTTCAGGCGCGACGGCCGAGTTCATCTCGATGTGGATCGCGATGACATCCGGCCTAAAGCCTTTTTCCCTGTCCGATGGCGAGCTCTGTTTTACCCTGAAGCCAAGCCTGGCTGCGGATTTTTTCACGGAGGCAAATACTTTTATTTTTAACCTGATGGGCGGATGTACCGTCACCTATCATAACAATTCACGAAAAAACACCTTTGGCCCGGAAGGGGCGGCGGTGCGCTCATATCGCATAACATTCGACGACGACACTTTGGAAGTAATTACCGGCTCAGTCATACGGGGTGTAAGCGCCCATTCCATCCGTGATGGAAAGGTGAAAAAGATGGATGTCTATCTTGATTGATGGGAAAGTGTTTTTGAGGAGAATAATTATTATGATCATAATGTCCCTTGTGGCTATTGCTTCAACATCATGCAATACAAGCAATCCTGAAAGCCCCGAACCGGAAACAGCGATCCTGCCCGGGCCTGATAAGTTCAGTATCGCGATGAACGGTCAAAACATTGAAATCGGCTGGGATCCTATAGAAGGGGCGATGCTCTATGATGTTTTCCGCGCCGGAAGCCGTTTGGGTGAATATACCTTCCTGGAAACCGTGAGAAAAACTTCTTATACGGATACCCGCCCCAATCCTGTCAAATACGAGAACTACTATCTTGTTTCGGCAAGAAACAATACGGGAAAAATTCAGGATATGCTCGTCTCCTTCGAGCTTAAAATGTTCGGCGCAAACATGAGATTTTATAATGCTAAATATGACGCCATTTCCGCAATCGAAAAGGAAGTAAACCGTATCCACGACAGGGAAATGTTTGGGAACGTTATGGACAACAACGGAAGGAATGGCGAGTTTTCAGGCAAAAGATACGCATTGTATTTCAAACCCGGTGAATACAGGGACTTTGAAAAATTCAAAATCGGTTTTTACACTCACGCCGCAGGCCTCGGTAGGGTTCCACAGGAAACCAAGCTTTTCGGCTCTATTGAGACCCCGCCTCATTTACAAAGCAACAACGCAACCTGTACGTTTTGGCGCTCTATCGAGAATTTTGAAATTTCAGGTTACGGCGTTTTCCGCTGGGGCGTTTCCCAGGCCGCCCCGGTCCGCAGAATGAGAATAAATGTCCCCGCCGTATTTGACTGGAACAACGGCTGGGCTTCTGGCGGCTATTCGGGCGATTGTTATTTCGCGGACACTTCCGGTTCGTGGCCACAGCAGCAGTGGTATTCAAGAAACAGCCACCACTCAAGCGAACTGTTCGGCATAAACTGGAATAAATTTGTGCAGGGGGCAACCGGCGCAGTTGCCAATGATAACTGGGCGGAAGGCGGCAGCGTTACGCGAATAGACACAACCTCGGTAATCCGGGAAAAACCTTTTCTGTATTATGAAAACGGTGAATACAGGGTATTTGTCCCGGCCCTCAGGAGGGAAGCCGTGGGCGTTTCGTGGACCGCGCAGGATATGGGAAGCGGCTATTCCCTTGACATTGAGAAGGATTTTCATATAGCGATAGCGGGCATTGATACATCTGACACATTAAACGCCGCGCTCGAAAACGGCAAGCATATCTTTTTCACACCCGGCATATATGAGTTAAGCACACCCCTGTATATAAAAAAAGCCGGCACTGTCGTACTGGGAACAGGCCTCGCGACGCTTGTTCCGGGCCCGGAAAACAGCCTCGGCGCGGTGTTCATTGACGATGTTGACAACGTGACCGTAGCGGGTCTTTTGCTTGACGCACATTATAGTTCAGCCTGGCTTCTGCGCGCCGGTGAAACTGGGGCAAACAAAGAACATTCCGCTTCCCCGACGCTGTTAGCCGACATCTTCCTGCGCGTGGGCGGGTATAAAAACGAGAACGTGCACGCCGATGTTTGCGCTATTATTAACTCAAACGATATTATTGGGGATCATTTTTGGGTGTGGAGGGCCGATCACGGACGGGGTATCGGCTGGGATAAGAACACGTCACGAAATGGTTTAATCGTTACAGGCGATAACGTAACTTTCTACGGCCTTTTCGTGGAACACTTTCAGGAATATCAAACGTTATGGATTGGCGATAATGGGCGCACCTATTTTTATCAAAGCGAGTCGCCCTATGATCCGTTTTCCCAGGACGTTTACTTAAGCCACAACGGAACAGTGGACGGCTGGGCATCCTACAAAGTTGCAAATGGCGTTAACAGCCACTTTGCCGCGGGCCTTGGGGTTTACGCCGTATTTAACCGCACAGGGATCGCCAGAAATAAATCCGAATCTGTATTTATGGAAAACGCGATTGAGGTTCCCAACAAACCGGGCGTTACAATAAAACACGCGTGTATTATCGATCTTTCGGGCGACCGTGGAGTCGCAACAGGAATCCGCAGCGTCGTAAACGGGGCAGGCCCCGGCGTAAGGGCGGGAACGGGCGGCCAAAACGCAAGACGCGAATACATCGTGTCCTACAATAACGGCATCGCGGACACCCGCTCCGGCAGCAACACGGGCGTTCAAAGAGGCGATGAAGTTTTATTGGGGTTCTGATGCTTTACTGACCTTACACAAGCCACACAGGTACAATCAAATTATCACGGTCAAATGCGCCGAGCTGTTCCGCCAAACAGATAAGGGTGCCTGTTCCCCGGCGGAGCGGTGGTTTTTCAAGTGTCATAAATGATGCAATCATTCCTTTTGTGGGCGATGCTGTCTTTTTAATTTCAATTGGTTCAAGAACCTCGTCCCTTTCCAGTAGAAGGTCTATTTCCTTAAGATCCCTGTCACGGTAAAAATAAAGAGGTGCTTCCTTGCCGGAATTTTCATAGCTTTTAATTATTTCCGATGTAACGTAATTCTCCAGGAAAGCTCCATTCATCGCACCGTTCATCAATGTTTCAGGGGAATTCCATTTAGTCAGATAGGCCACAAGTCCTGTATCGTAAAAATAAAGTTTGGGTGTTTTTATCATGCGCTTCAGCGTATTATGGTGATATGGCTTGACGAAAAAAATTACCCCAAGCGTTTCAAGCAACCCAAGCCAGGTTTTGGCGGTTTCCTGATTCAAATCTGAGTCATCGGCGATGTGTTTATAGTTTACAAGCTGTGCTGTCCTCGCAGCAACGGCCCGAATAAAATTGGTAAATTTCAGGAAGTCAATGCCCGGCGTTATATCCCGAATGTCCCGTTCCAGGTATGTTTTCACATAACTCGAATAGTACAGTTCACGGTCGGTAAATTTCCCGCTGACAAGAGCCGGCATACTACCCTGAAAGATCCGCCGGAAAACATCAATAGCGGCAAGAGGGCATGTCTTTTCCTTCCGGTCCAGGAACATCTTATAATCGGGCCTGAATATCCCCGCCTCAAAATGGGGATATATTTCCTGTTGTGATAAAGACGACAGATGAAACAACGCGAGGCGGCCTGCCAGGGATTCCTGAACTCCCTTCATCGTCCTGAAAAGCTGGGAACCGGTCATCCAAAAATCGCCCGGCCCTGCCCCTTTGTCAATAAGCCGTTTGATCCCCCGAAAAAGTCCCGGCGCGTATTGAACTTCATCTATAAGAAGCGGCGGTTTATAGGTTTGAAAAAACATGACAGGATCGCCAGAGGCAAGGGTTAGGGCATCATAGTCGTCAAGGCTCACATAGGTTCTGTTCCGGCCTTCCTCTTGCATAATCCTGGTGAGCATTGTTGTTTTGCCTGT
>JGI24698J34947_10000750_pt1 | contig 15987 bp, 12 predicted proteins | sample TergutMp193P3_FD_34947 | JGI IMG/M metagenome (IMG submission 34947) | reverse complement strand
AGGCCGAAGAATTCCTCCGAGTCCATCCTGGCGTTAGGCGGAACCTCGTGCTCGTTGTACGTGTCAAAAAAACAGTACCACAGCAAGGTTCTTGTTCCCCGGACCGCCGCACCGGTTATGGTTTTTAACACATAGGAAGGCAATTCCTCAAGAGACGTTTTTGACGGGTACCATCCTCCGGTAGGATAGCCTATTTCAGTGATCCATACAGGCCCGGAATAATTGATTTTAGTCAGGACTTTGAGAAATTTATCATGGATTCTCATTGCGCCCACCGGATTGACGGCGTAAGGGTGAAAAGCCAGGCCGTCAAGATTATCCATGGCCCCGGCTCTGTACATCCTTTTGATAAAGCCCTCCGGAGAACGCCAAAAAACGCCCCCGAGAATATACGCATTGGGGTTAGTTTCCCGTATCTTTAATGCGGTAAGTCTGGTTAATTCGTAGAACTCCTTTGCGGTGCCTTTCCAGAAGCTGATATTGGGCTCGTTCCATATTTCCCAGACATCCACCCGGCCTTCAAAATGGCGCACTATCTCTTCAACAAAGTGGAGATAATGTGGAATATTTTCCGGCGAGATGTATTTCTTGCTTTTCCCTTCCGGGTAAAGCCACGGCGCTTCATAACCCAGAACGGCGAGAACTTTCTTGTTGTTTTGTTTTGCGGTATCTACATACTCATCATATGCGGAGAAATCAAATATGCCCCTCTGATTTTCAATTCTGTCCCAATTAAAAGTTCTGAGTACCCAGGTAACTCCCATTTCATCCAGAAGCCCGTATTCTTCGGCGCTTCCGGTCTCGCCCGCGTGAACCATGCCGAAAAAATCGGGAGGAATTTCGACAGGCCCGTTTCGGGGCAGAGGTGTCGTAGTACAGGATAAAAAAGGCAGAGATAAAAGAAAACACAGGAAAAGTATTATAAACATGTTTTTACGAACTCCAGAAGACTTGAGAACCGGAGAACGATTTTCCCGCCCTCTGTAATTTTAGTCTCTTCAGTGCTTTTGCTCAATAGCACCGGAATGCAGCCGGCAGCTATTCCCGCCTTCACGTCGCGCATGTCGTCACCAACCATATAAGAGCGCGAAAGATCGATGTTGTATTTTTCAGCCGCCGAAAGAATCATGCCCGGCTTTGGCTTGCGGCAGTCGCAATCGATTTTGTATTCCGGTCTCTCACCGGGGAATCCCCTGTCAGGATGATGGGGACAACAGAAAATGGCGTCTATGAACGCGCCGCGTTTCCCCAGCTCTGTCTCCATTTTAGCGTGGATTAAATCGAGGGTTTCAAAGTCAACTTCTCCCCGGGCGATAACAGGCTGATTGGTAATAACAATGGCAAGAAAGCCGGCGTCGTTTATCTCTGCAATTGCCTCTGCGGCATCGTCCATTAATTCCATGTCTTCGGGTTTGAGAATAAAGCCGTTGAATTTATTGATCGTACCGTCACGATCCAAAAAGACGCATTTCTGCTCGTTTTTCAGGTTTTTTTGCCTTACTATTCCCTTTTCAATGTCTGAAGTAACTTGCGTAATACGTTCAGGCGTACCCATGTCCCTGATATATTCAGGCGTTTGATAGGCGAATATCCTGCCAGACGAAATTGACGGCTTGAGTATATCCCGATCTATATCGACTTTTTCTTTGGCTTGAGGGCAATTGGCGAGAAGTTCCTTTGAAATGATATGTATTCCGGAATTGACGAGATTTTTGTGAAAGCCGCGTTTGTCTTCCTTGTTGATCCAGCTTTTCACCTGGCTATCTCTGTTTATTTCTATAAGCGTACTGTCAAAGGGATGGTTATTCGGATGTACGGCAAGGCTAGCCCATGCCTTATTCTGTTTGTGGAAAGCAATCATTCTGTGAAAATCAACGTCAAAAATAATGTCTCCGTTCAATAAAATAAAATCATCCGGCAGATCTTTCATTTTGAAAAGAGCTCCTGCTGTCCCCAGCGGTTCCGTTTCAGTATAATACGACAGCGTACAGCCGGAATGGCTGCCATCTCCAAAGTATTCCTTTATATGATGACCGAGATATCCGATTATAAGGGTAATATCTGTCAAGCTGTTTCTCTTGAGACAATCGATCTGATATTCAAGAATTGTTTTGCCGCAGATCTGGATCATTGATTTGGGAATATCGCCGGCAATTGACGATACGCGAGTTCCTTTTCCCCCTGCCATGATAAATACTTTCACAGAATGGACCGCTCCTCGATCATTTGGCACAAACAATAAAACAACATCGGAAACAAATTCATACGCTGTCCTTCGCTTCGAGGTATGCCTTACGGAATATGGGCATTGGTTTCATTCCCTGCTTTTTACATCGCAGAAAATCAAAAAGCTGAATGAACATGATGCTTACATATGAGTAGTGAAAATTCTTAATATAAAAATAACATTGATTTTTAAAAATCGTATACCAATATTCTTCACTGGCGGCGGTTCTGGTTCCTCCCGCATTGTCCATGTAATGTACAATGGCGGCCTGGGGAATATACATGATTCCGTAACCGCCTCGGCGCAGCCTGACTGACATATCGGTTTCAAAGCGTACCGCATTCCCTTTAAAGTTGGTGTCAAAAAATCCGCATTTTTCAAAAACTTCTTTTTTAAAAGACACATTACAGCCTATACAACTGTCGGCGGGAAGTATTTTATCACCGGAATAATTTGAAAGAACTCCCAGTTTCCCCACATAAGACGCCCGTTTTTTCAGGAACAGGAACAGGAAACTTTTTAATAGTCTTTTTATCGTTATGGAATTTTTTAATACCATATTTCCTTCCTGCCCGTCATTTTTAATTATTACTTTTCCGGTAACACAGCCAATATCCGGCCCGGAATATCCGGAAATATGGGAAGGAATGGTATTTTCACAAATCTCCACATCATCATCAAAAAAGAATATCATATCGCCGGATGCTTCTTTTATACCCATATTCATTGCATTAGGTACGTTTGGATTATCTATATACAGGTATTTGATTTTATTTTTTTCAATCAGTTCTTGAAGAAAAATTTTCGTTTGTGGATCACGCTGTCTTGTCTGATCAACAATAATTAACTCATGATATTGATGTTTAAACGATAAAATATTCGTGATTGTTCTGCATAACATTTCATTGCGGTTATAAGTGGGAATAACGATAGAGATTTTCACGCAGGAATTAATTCTCCGATTTTTGCCAGTTGTCAGTGTTAAAGATATCGGAATGAACCGTATACCATTCGTTTCCGCCAATTTTAAACGTATTGGCGTTATGCTCATTGGGCATCCATTTAGTTGATGTTGTAATACGTTGCGGTCCCTGTTTTCGGTCGTCAGTTACCGGATTTCCGGTAAATGGGTTTATCGGGTTTGGTATGAGGTCTTTAAAAGCCAATGAAGGAACGTCGGCGTTAGTCATAAATGAAAAAATAGTTTGCGGCGGAAAGTCCGCGTTAAAGTCCTTTACCATTAAAAGAGGGTTATACTCTTCACGGTTAAATGGAATTTTTTCAGAGATGGGAAGAACACCGGTTTCAATATCCGCGCCGTGATCGGCGGCGATAATGATGCGTGTGTTGTTGTATAACCCGTTCTCTTTTAAAAAATCAAACCATGTTCCCAGCCGCTTGAGCGCCGCCGCGTTTGCGTGATAGTAAACATTGTCGGCGTATTGCGAATTCCCGTAGTCGGTAACAGTTGGCGAAGGAACGTAATCAGGTGCCTGCAAAAAAGAGGGTTCATGGGTAAGTTCGTTTACCAAAACTGTAAATGTGTTTTGTTTGTGCGCTTCCGTTCCGGTCAGCAAGGGAAGAAAATCAAGCGTCGCGTAACTGTTGATCAGTTGCCTGAAATCAATGGCCGCCGTATCGGTACTCCACCATTCGCCAACGTTGTAAATCGCGTCACGCAGTACCAGTGGAGCGGATTTGAACAGGCTGAACCAGATAAAATTACGTTGTAATGTTGCGCTTTTTAAGTGTAAATCAGAAAAATCATTTTTAGCAAGCCATATATCAGTATATGGTCGTATGGTACTGCGGATGTTTATCTCAGGGTATTCGTTAAAGATTCTTGTATCGGGAATCCAGCTATAATTTGCCCAGGGTGGATCGGTAACCATTACGGCAAAATTATTGGCGGCAAAAATAACAGGCATCAACAACAGCGCTTCATTGTGTTTTTGTACCAGCGTTTCTCCCGTGCGCCTGTTTATTGCTTCAGGTGTATATTCGTAACCACCAAAAAGGGGAGGTGCAGCTATCAGTGTAAAGCTGTTAAATGAGAGCGTATTGGGATAATAAATAAAACCGGAAAATTGTTTATATAATTCGGGACTTTCGGAAAAGATTTCGGGTATGAAACCATTTGCCGCCCGGTCCAGCATGATTACGAATACATTTTTTCCTTCCCGCGACAATTGGAAAACAGGCGTGAGAGAAACGGGCTCGTCCGTCGCGGCGCGTATTGCTGTATAACGGTCGAATTCAAGGCTTATGGTAACGGAATGTGCGATAGATATACCCACGAGGGCAAGCGCAATAATGGATGAAGACGCGAGAATAATTTTTACTTTATCGATATAAACAAGAAAAATAATCAGGGTGGAAATGAGAATCATAATGGCGATATTACCCAGGGCAGCACTAAATACCGGTTTAATAATGCCGGCATTGGAAAAAGTCAACATTGATGATAGTTCGCCGTAATCGCCTGAAAAACAAAAAGTATTTATCAATGCTCCCCATCCGGCACAAACGGCAATAAGTACCAGCAGGGTTTTTGTCTTTTTTCCAAAAAGAAAATAGATGCAAAGAGGCCAAAACACGAAAAAACCAAAAGCCTGAAAGAATGAATTACGCAGAAATGAAAAAGGAGAAGCGACAGATTCGATATAAGAGAATTCCTGAGGTGAAGAAACAATGACAAACGAAGGAATAACAAAGCCCGTTAACACACAAATAACTGTCAGGGAAATGATAAGTAATTGTGTTCGCTTTTGTCGATCCATATTAAGAGGTTTCAGTATCGTGGTGTACATCCGGTTATATAGTTTAGACAAAAGCGGCATAAGGGGAACGATACATGACGCAACAATTAAAATAGACCTTTTGGACAAGTTTCCATGGTGAAAGAAAATCAGAAAAATATCCAAAAACAACACGGCAGAACAAAGAATAATATAAAGGACACGAATAGGACTTTTGAACAAAAGAAAAATATTTTTTATCAATGAAAAAACGTTATTCATGGTCCAATATAAAACAAGACCTGCAGGAGAGTTATAGAGCAGCGCGAAAAATACAGCAGCCAGCCCGTAAATCTGTATTTTGTCTTTTATATATAAATTTTTCGTGTAGATTGCCCCGGCGATGCAGTTGATTACAGTCATCAGTACCGGTAGAATGTTGAGGGAAACTCCGCCAATTGTCAAAAGCTTGTCAGGCTCGCCCAGATCGCGGATAAAATAAAAAGAAGGATCATTTAAAAACTGTAAGTGTGAAAGAAATGTATAAGCGGCGATAAAAAAGGGAACTTGAATGAGAATGCCGAATGAATTGCGCATTGCGTAGAGCGGATGATAATGATTTTGACGGTAAAATGTCGATAAAATCATATATTGCTCATCACCTTTAAAAACAGACTTGATCTTGTCGATTTTTGGTTTTAAACGCCGTATGGACTCGCGTTCCAGGTTCTGCCATTTCTCTGCGATGATATAGAGCGGAAGACATAAAAATGTAACGGCGAGGCTGACGCCGATAATAGCAAGCCCGTAATTTCCTGAAATCTTGTCTCCGGCCTTGAAAACAAATTCAATAATTTGAACTAGAGGATATATTATAATGGTGTAGAGAATGTTAAGCATTATTTTAGTTCAATTAGCCTTAATAATTTTACCTTATACTGTTCATATCCAAAATCCTTTGTAATTATTTGGTGAATTTCAGATCGTTTATTGGCAAAATTCTGCTTCATTTCTTTGAATGCCGTGAGAATTTTTTCTATGTCTGTAGATTCCTCAATGCGGATAAAGTCGTAATTTCTGATTTCTTCGGGGATGGCAAAACCGGTTCCCAATACCGGAGTACCGCAGGCAAGGGATTCAAGTGTTGCCATTGAGAAGCCCTCGTATTTGGTCGGAAAATAAAAAACATCGCCTGAATTGTAAAATTCTCGCATGGCGTTAATATCCAACCCGGAAAAAATAACCGTATTTTTGAAACCGGCGAATAACTCGGTGTTATCACGGGAATTGGAGGCAATTTTCAATTGATGCCTGTCGGATAGTTCAATCGTACGTGAGAGTTCAAGCAGCGCGAATAAACCTTTTCGTTCTTCAAGACGGCCCGAAAAAAGGATAATTGTCTTTTTATTTTTTTCCACCGCCTGCGGAAAAAAGAGACGTTCATCAACCAAATTGTTCAGCACAATGAGCTTCTCATCCGCAATGCGGTAAAGCTCAATAAGTTCCCGTTTGCAATTTTCACTTACCGCGATAACCATTTTCGCACGCCGAGCGCTGATTTTTTCCATCCATGCGAGCAACGTCGATTTTTTTGACTTGATTCCGGTATAGCGCATGGATCCGGCTGTCGTCCCGTGGTGAATGCTGAAATCAACCGGATATAAAAAAGACTGCCATGAATTGGAAATAACGACAGATTTTTTTTTAAAGAGCAGGCGCAGCGAAAAGAGCAAGGGATATAGCAATTTGTCGAATTTTAAAGGTTTTCCCTTTCGCTTTAGCATTGAAACACTGTATTTTTCGGAAAGTATCGCTTTTAGATAATAGGTAACACGTTCAACACCGCCGGAATTATCATCGCCATTCAGAGAAACAATGATTATTTTAGGTTTTTTCGTTGTGATATTCATGAAAGGGTTTGCGTTAAAAAAAACGCTCTTCAAGCATGAGGCACAAGCAATGGTATATGGGCAGGTGCAGTTCCTGTATTTTGTAGGTTTCCGTTTCAGGCGCAATAATGGACACATCGGCAAAACGTCGCAGGGCGCCGCCGGTACTGCCGGTGAGGGCTATCACTTTTAGTTTTTTCGCCTTTGCCGTTGCCGACGCGTATAATACATTTTTGGCGTTGCCCGAAGTGGATATTCCAAAAAATACATCGCCTTCTCTCCCGTAGCCGTATACTTGCTGGGCAAAAGTGACGGCGCCGTCAATATCATTAATGACCGCGGTGTTCAGGGACGCGTGGCCTGACAGGGAAATAGCGGGCAGGCCGGGCTGTAGTAGGGGAACGAGAAATCGGGCAATTTCGGTATCAACACTCTCAATACCGGAAACAAAAGATTCTGGAAGCCGCCGCTTTTTGACAAAACTCTTCATCAATTCACCAACTATGTGTTCTGCGTCGGCGGAGCTGCCACCGTTACCCGCTATGAGGAGCTTGCCGCCTTTGGTAAACGATTCGGCTATGATGTCAAAGGCCGTGCTTATTTCGGCTTTGATTGGTTCAATACGCGGATAGCGTTCGATTAATTGTTGCAGATAGTCCATTTTTGGTTCCTAAAACATGGTGGTTTTCATTCGAAAATTTCCGTTAAGGCAATGCCGGTCCATTCCGGAGGTATTTCCAATCCAAGGCTCAATGCCATGGTAGGAGCAATATCGCAAATACCGGCGGAAGAAGAAACAAAATAGCCTTTCTTAATACCCCTTCCGAAAACGACAAACGGTATTTTACGGTTCTTTGATATATTAAGCCAGTGACTATAAAAATAACCGCCGTGATCCGACGATAACATAAATACCGTATTGTCATAAATACCCGCGTCTTTAACTGCCTGTATAATTATAGCGATAAAATAATCCAGAATTTGTAATTTATTGTAATACGCTTTTGATCCCCAGGATTTACTATGACCGGTAATATCAGGTTCTTCAAGTACGATAGCGGTAAATAAAGGTTTATTCTCCATAATGTAGGATGCTATTATTTGTAATGATTCATAGTTTGATTCAACATTAAATTTTTCCGCCTCATCAGCGGAACATATTTTATCGAGCTCTTTCCATTGATAAAATAAAGAGTTTATTCCATTATCCGTTTGTTCAGTGGTATTTGAATGCTTTATCACTGAAAATATTGAAGGAAAATCAGTTTCAGTTTGATTCTGCGGCGGAGTTCCCCTGAAAAGCGATGACCAATTTGGCCAACTGATGCTGGGCGTTATATTTCGCATATCCATTGTAGATGATCCTTCCACGATCATTTGTTTTACTGTCGGCATAATTGCCTTGGGTATATAGGCACTGCCAAAACCGTCAAGGCCAATAAACACAATGTGCTGGGCATGAATAATTTCCTTCATTATTTCAGCCTCTATAGTCTCTATGGGAGACGTATAACAACCGGAAACAAGGGAAAAAGCGCAAAAAATAATGCCAAAGAAATTAATATAACGGTAGTTTTTTCTTTCAAGGCGTTTATGAGCGTAATTTTTTTCCTGGTTCAATGCTATTCCGAACATGTATTGACAATACCCACCATAAAATCAACAACGCGATTTCCTGCTTCACCCTGATACGCCCATGCGGTCTTTTTTGCCTCAAGGCGCGCCGCTTCAAGCCCCTTTGAGCCGATCATCTTTTGTATTATTTCGGCGATGGAATCAAAATGTTCTTCTTTTAATTCTACGCCGGTTTCCCTGAGCGTTTTAAACTGCCATAATTCTTCGATCGCGTTTTCTCCCAGATCGTCCGCATCGTAGGGACGAATGTCAAATCTCTGCAGTACGTACAATACCGGCTTGTCAAACAGGAACATATAATCATAAATGATACCGGAAAAATCTGAAATCATAATATCTGATTTTGAAAGTGAATAAATGTTCTCGCTTTCAAAATCCCATTCAAGATTGGCTGCGTTCTTGTAACGTTCCTCAAGTTTTTCAAGTATGTCGTTTTCTGATTTCCTTGACTGCGGATGAGGGCGCACGATTATGCGCCATCCTGTTTTAACCAGTGGATCAAGCAATTTGGCACCGTAACTGCTCAAAAGCGCTGAAGGCCCCCATGATGGCGAAATGAGTACGGTGAACGGGGGCTTATCTTCTTTTGGTATAGATTTGACTTTTTCACTCGTCACATCAAGATAGGTACAGCCAACGGTAACAAGCTGTTTTTGTGGAAGGGCGCGCATGGTTTCAAGTGTTCTTATGTCTTTCCCCTGGTAATCTCCGGTAAGCAGTATTGAATCAAAGTAATCAATGCCGAAAAGACGGTACATTACAGCGTCACTCGGAGCGTGAAGAATATGTGCGTAATGTTTAACGCCCTTTGAACGCTTCAATTGATATACGTCAAGACCCGGAGTTGTCATAAGGACGAAATTGGCTTTAAGCATATTAAGGCGCAGGAAAGCCTTATTTTCCTCGCCAATAAATTCTTTTTTAACAAAGTTATATGACTTGCTCAAAAGAGGGTCATCTTTATCCGAAGAAAGGTAGATTATGTTTATGTTCCGCGCTTCAAATTCGTCAAGAACAGGTTTAAAAACACTCGAATATTGTCTGCCTTCGTTGTAGATAACATATGGATTATCAACTTCGACGGATTTTGATATTCTTCCGCCTGATATAACAACTTTTAGCTTGATAATAAGCGCACGGCCCAGGAAATAAATCGTCGCCGCAGCCCCGATTAGGATCGAAAAAAGTGCGCTTCCCGTTCCCGGATCAATGTAAAGCGGATATAAAAATAGAAAAATAAGAACAGTCATATTTGTTATTGTATGGTGATATTACTTAAAATATATCCAAAATATGTTAATTTACCGTCTTCCGTATACTCTCTGAAATTTTCCGACCAATTTAATTTATGAAAAATAGTATATCTGCATAACTCATCGAATGCAATTTTGTTATATTCAGAATTTAGATTTAATCGTTCTTTTAATTCATGGACTTTAGGATTATTTTCAGGAACAGAATCAATCATTATGCGAACATATTTAATGGTATCATATGCTATAGCAATAAAATAGTCAAAAAGATAATAGTCAAGGAAAAGCGTATATTTTTTTTGGTAATCAAAAAACATTGCGCGGACAAATTCCGCAAGTATGTTGTGTTTACTGCAGTAAAAACAAAAAGTTAACCATCTGCCTTCTCTGACAATCCAATTTCTGGCGCCAGAACATACTTCCAGAATATTACCGTCATCCTTTGGAGTCCAAAAACCGAGATGAGAACATATTGGCGGCAATACCGGTAAAGGCGCTGATAAAAGAACTGTTGCATCAAGCCATAAGCCGCCATGCTCAAATAAAAGACTGATCCTTAATATATCTGAAAGGTGAGTTATGGAAATTGCTTTCTTTTCAGCTTTCTTTAGAATATAATCCGGTAAACTGACAAAGTTTTTATAGTTATCTTTGGTTAATAAATTTACCTTATGTCCGTTGCAATAATATTTTAGGGTGTTGTAACAAATTCTGACATTTTGAGGCATATTAACCTCTCCCTGCCACCATAAGACCCAAACCTGATAATTCTCTGCAAGGGAAATGTCAACTTTATATTGTTCATCCTTAAAACCATTAATCGTTTTTACTAACTTTTTTTTTAAAAATCCCATAATGATTCTATGCTTATATGCATTACAATAGTATAAAGGTTTAATTAGAGTAAGAAACATAAAAAAAACGAGCTTTATGGCAATAAGAGGACCAAAATGAAAAGTAAAAGAGAAGAATTTTAGAAAATATTTTATTAAAATCTTAATCATCTGATATTTTACCATTATCTATATATATCTTCCTTTCACAGCGCGCCACCGTACTAAGCCTGTGGGCGATGATGATGAGTGTTTTATTTCCGCTTAAGTCGTATATTTCGCCCATTATTTGTTCTTCCGTAGCGTTATCAAGTGAAGATGTCGCCTCGTCCAGTACAAGGACTTCAGGATCGTTGTAAAGGGCCCTTGCTATGCCAATACGCTGTTTCTGTCCTCCCGAAAGCTGAATGCCGCCTTCCCCAACCATTGTATTGATGCCGTTCTTTGTTTCAAGAAATTCCCAGATCTTGGCTTTTTTCACGGCTTCAATTACTTTTTTTGTATCAAGTTTTGAGCCAAACGCTATATTTTCGGCGACTGTACCGTCAAAGAGGTAGATGTTTTGCGGAATATAGCCTATCTTGCTCCGCCAGGACAGTATGTTGGTATCGTCTATAATAATATCATCTATAAATAATACACCTTTTTGAGGCCTGTAAATACCTATTATTATATCGGCAAGTGTGGTTTTGCCGCTGCCGCTTTCTCCAACCAATGCGACTTTTTCACCCTGATTTATTTCAAAGCTAATGTCCTTTATGACGTCAATATCATTCTGGTAATTGAAACAGAGATTTGAACCGCGTATCGATTTGGAAAACTTAACAGGCGACGAACCTTCTGTATCCGTTTCAAGTTTAAGGTCGTCATAAATTTTGCTGAGAGAACTCTGAAAAAACACAATAACATTAAAGCTTTGGAGTATCCGGAAAGTTGCCGGAAGTATACGATATAATGCCAGCGCGTACATCGAAATAACAGGAATAACCATTTCAGCGGAATTGTACCGCCATAATATATAGCAAACCGCAGCGATTAAAAGGGAGAAACCGAGATTTTCCAGGATGTTTTTCGGTATCTTGCCAAGTGTTTCGGCTATAACGGAAGTGTGCGATACTTTGGATGCGGAATCGTCAAAGGTATTGAATATTTCGTCTTCGTTCCCCTTCAATTTAATAAACTTGAATAAACGAAAAGCTTCAGTAATTGTTTTACTTAAATTTATGCTTGCCATATACCGTTTATCCCCGAGATCTTTGCTTTTTCTGATTAATGTGAAGAAAACAATGATAACAATCAGGATCAGTACCACGGTCAGAACAATGGTAATCTGCCAGTTAACAAATACCATAAAAACGTATAAAAGAAAAACCGTAAACACTTCAGAGAGCATATTCAAAAAATGCATTAACAGATCACTTAAATTCTTGGCTTCCACTATTATCATCTGGGAAAAAGCAGAAGGGTTTTTCTGAACAAAGATCCTGAATGGAAGGGCAAGGTAAATTTTAAAGAGCCTTGAGGCAAAATACCGGTAGGCCCCAAGAGAAAATTTATTCACCATATAGGTATAAATGATATTGTATATCGATCTGAAAAAGTAAAAGACAATTATCATAAAGCCAAAAAAAATGACAAAACCTGCTGATTCCGAAAAGCCTGACAGATCAAAGAAGAATTTGTAATAACCTGATTCAACCAGACCGGGATTTGAAGCCACCGAAATAAACGGCATTACAATTGATACCCCCACGGTTTCACCAAGCGAGTACACTATTGCCATAAAAACCATAATGATGAAAAAAAGCTTTCGTCTCTTGTCGAGAATCTGATTAAGTTTGGCAGGTATCGTTATAATTTCCAGAAACATTAGTAGTGATGCTCCAGTCCGATAAAAATTTCGTCCCACTCCGGGAAGAATCCCCCTTTAAGACGGGGTCCGTCTTTTATTTGCCTGTTGATGTCGTAACCCGCGCTTACCCTTATATTCAAACTACGGAAAAAACCGGGAAAGACGATAATCTCAAGACCGGCTGTATAAAGCATATCATCCGGCTTTATTTTGTTGTATGGACCTTCAAGTACCGCTATGTCGGCAAACGGGGAGACGTGCATTTCAAAGTCGAAAATGTGCAGTTTACCGTTGTCGAGCCATTCAGAAGGCCAAAACCGAAGGGCCCTTATGGGAAGATCCATGTTAAGCGAAAACATTTGCCAGGCCCGGACGTCGGTGTTCAAAACTCCCCGAAGCATATCCCCGGCGCTGTAATACGGTATCCAGCCGTCGATCCTTTCAGACCTTTGCCACCATTGCCGGTATTTGAGCCGGGAGGAAACGCCGACGTAACGCGAAAAAGGCCAGTGGAAAGCTATGTCCCCGTTAAGCGTAATTTTCAGGGGTGCGTCGGAACGGTCAAAGTACCAGGTGTAATCATTGCCTATGGAAACTGAAAGACCCTTGCGGTAGTTGCCTATCCAGTTGATTACGCCAAAACCAATTGAATGGCTGAAACTGGTAACCGGCTTGCGGGGTTCGTCCATACTCCCGTAAGGATAATTGACCCTGCCGGAGATCCTCGGTTTATAGGCAAGCTCCCCGAAATCGCCAATCTCAATTCCGAAAGGGATCTTCCAGGAAACATACGGTTCGGTAGATCCATAGGGGCCGTAATACCTGTCGGCAAGATCATATATCTCTTTGTTTTCAACACTGTTTTCTTCGTTAATCGTCAGGTATTGGTTAAGGCCTACGGTAAAAGTGGTAAAGCGCCAGGGAAGCTCAAGGGAAATGCCCGTTACGTTTTGATAGAAAAGAGGTTCTTCAAATGTGTAACTGAAGAAATTGTCAAATACCAAATTCCAGTTCAGGGCGGCGGCCTCGAAGTGAGTGCCCGATTCAATCGAAAAACCTATGGCGTGATCGCCTTTTTCCTGGCTGTAGCCCAAATCCATCCTGAGCGCGCTCATGGTTCCCAGGAAATTGTAATCCCTTGCCTTGAGGGTAAGGCTGAAACCCTCGTTTGAATCGTATTTTGGGTAAGGAAGAATGATAAGATTCCATGTATCCTTTACATGAATATAAAGCGTCACCGGAAAGGCGCCGTCCTCTTCCCCGTCTCCCAGGAAGTATTCGATCCTCACATCTTCCAGAACCCGCTCGTTAACAAGCAGTTGTTGTTTACGGGCCAGGTATCTGTCAAGATTAGCCTTGCCCATGATCCGTTCCCCTTCCCTGAATTCACCGTGGTATAAGAGCGCGTAGGGCCGGGTGATGCCGTCAATGTCGAATTGAATTTTCCGGATTACGTAAACCGTGTCGGCGTTTTCTGTTATTTTGCCTGCCTGCTCCTGAGCGCAAAGGGAAGAGGCGAAAAAAAGTGTCAATATAAAAAACAGTTTGTAATTCAAACGGGATATACCCCATTATTCATGTTAATTGATGCGGGTCCTGAAGACAAAAAAACACCTTCCGGTTATTCGCCGGTTAAGGAAGGAGGAGAAGCCCCAAAAGGGCGGCATGGGCGGCCGAAACACACTCCATTTCCCCTTTGGTTTGTCCAATTCCAACAAAATATCACACCGGAAATCGAAATTCAATACATGATTCCGGGTTAACCACCTTTAATGATCCTATCATTTCAGTGCGGATGCCAGTTGATTGAACGCTTTTTCAAGCGTGGAAAAGGGACAGGCGATATTCACCCTTATAAAGCCCTTCCCCTCGTCCCCGAACGCGCTTCCTTTGCTGACCCAGAGATGAGCTTTCGCGGTAATAATCGTCTCGAGTTCCGTTTCCGAGTAACCATACGCGTTCAGGTCAAGCCACAAAAGATATGTTCCCTCAAGCTCAACAACATGGATCTTCGGCAGATTGGTATTTATGAATTCCTTCACGTAATAGTAATTCTTCTCTAAATATGTGAGCAGATCGTCAAGCCATTCGCCGCCGCTTGAGTAAGCCGCCTCACACGCGACAAGCCCCATTGTGTTTAACTGGCTGTAACCGGTATTCGCGGCTTCTTCCCTGAACCTGGACCTGAGCGCCGGATTGGCTATGAATATGTTGGCTTCCTGAAGTCCCGCAAGGTTGAAGGTCTTGCTTGGCGCGGTACAGATAATCGAATTGTTGAGGAATTTCTCGTTTATCGAGCCGAATACCGTATGCTTCACGGTGCCGTAAACAAAGTCGCAGTGTATCTCGTCGGATATAACGATTACGTTATGCTTCAAGCATATATTGCCCATTTGCGCCAGCTCGCTTTTTGTCCACACCCTGCCGACCGGGTTATGCGGGCTGCACAAAATAAACGCCTTTACATTATTATTGATAATCTGATCCTCAAAATCCCTGAAATTGATTTCGTATTTCCCGCCTGTGTATAAAAGCGGACTTGTGACAAGCCGCCGTCCGGTTGCCTGGACCGCTTCCCTGAAGGGATGATACACGGGGGGCTGTATAAGGACGCCGTCGCCTGAGCCGGTAGAAGCCCTTACGGCGGCATACAGGGCGAAGACCACCCCCGGCGTTTTTACTAGCCAGTCGCTCTTTACTTCAAAATCAAGCCGCTCGGCGAACCATTTTTGCACGGCGGCAAAACAGGCGCCGTTCTTTTTTGTATCGGAATAGCCAAATATTGAGTGTTCAGCCGATTTAACGAGCGCTTCGGTGACGCAGGGGGCGGTTCTGAAATCCATGTCGGCTACCCATAGCGGGATGAGTCCACGCGGCTTGCCGCGTTCTGTCGCGAAATCGTATTTCAGTGAATTGGTGTTGTACCTGTCGATTGCTTCGTCAAAGTTATGCTTCATGTCACGTATCCTTTCAGGAGGTTTAGTTCGATATTACCTCATTTATCGTTCCGCCGCCAATAACGGTTTCGCCGTCATAAAGAACGGCGGCCTGGCCCTTTGTTATCGCTTTTTGCGGGCTGTCAAACTCAATTCGCAGCGTATCGGAATCAAGCTGCCATACTGTGGCCGGCTGCTCCCGCTGGTTGTACCGTATGCGGGCGCTGACTTTCATCGCCCCATCCAGCCTTTCGACGGGTATTAAATTTATATCCACGGCGATCAGCGTTTTGGCGTAAAGGCTGTCGGCGGTTCCGACAACCACGCTGTTGTCTTCCGGGCGTACCTCGCGGACATACAGGGGCGCCGCCGCCGACAGTCCCAAACCCCTGCGCTGGCCCACCGTGTAGTGAATAATTCCCCTGTGTTCGCCAAGGTCGTTGCCGTTCGTGTCCACAAAGCGGCCCTTCGGGGTTTCCGTGCCCGTATACTGACGGATATAGTCCGCGATAAAATCCGCGTAACTGCCGCTTTGTACGAAGCATATATCCTGGCTGTCGCGCTTTCCCGCGTTGATAAAACCGTGCTCAAGGGCCATTTCGCGCACCTGCGTTTTACGTAATT
>JGI24698J34947_10000749_pt1 | contig 15988 bp, 12 predicted proteins | sample TergutMp193P3_FD_34947 | JGI IMG/M metagenome (IMG submission 34947) | reverse complement strand
ACGCGCCCTCTTGCCGAAGCCTGCCGCGAGTTTTCGCTTCCGCTTCTGCTTCACGCGAACGAGCCTGTCGGCCATTTATACCCGGGAAAAACTGATGTTTCTCTCCGCCAGATGGAAACATTTGTTTCAGAAAACGGTGAACTTAAAATAATTCTCGCGCATTGGGGCGGCGGCCTTCTCTTTTATGAAACGATGGGCGAAATAAAAGAAAAGTTCCGCAATGTTTACTACGACACCGCCGCTACGCCCTTTCTCTACGATTCGCGAATTTACCGCGCCGCTAAAGCCCTGGGTTTGTGCGGCAAAATTCTCTTTGGCAGCGATTTCCCTCTTCTCGCGCCATCGCGATACCTTCCCGCCCTTGAAGAAAGCGGCCTTGACGATGAAGAAAAAAATTTGATACTCATGGGAAACGCGGAAAGGCTGCTGGGTAGAAAGGCGTGATAACCGGAAGATCTCACACTGAGGCACGGAGAACATGGAGGACACGGAGTTATTGTTTGTAAGCTTCATGTTCCATTCGTTTTGCGGCGAGATATTACTAAATTTATTAAAAAATGATATAATGTATATATGAATGAAATAAAACCTGCCGGGGCTTTGGCGCTGTTTTTGCTGGCGCTGGTTTCTCAATTTTTAAACCCGCAAGATGCGGCGGGAGAAGTTTTTGCATACAGATACTCCTCCGGCGCGCGTTACCGGATTCTTTCCGTTGTGGACGAAGCCGTTTTTATTGACGGAGTTTTAAGCCATCGCGTGGAAATTCTTAACCGTATTTCCCTGGAAGTAACGGGAGTAACAGAAGGCAAGGGCATGCACAGGGCTGTTTTCCAAACATCGGAGCGCGTCGTCTATTCCGCCGATATGGAAACGCAGGACATACCCGCGGGGTATCAGTGGGCAAGGGAATACGAATCTGTGTTTGAGCGCGACAGGCTTGGTTATCTGACGATAGATCCTCGGTACTTTATGCCTGTTGTGCGTAACGTTCCCGTGTTTCCTGACAGGGATTTGCAGCTTTTGGAAAGATGGAGCGCGGAAGGCTACGAGATACACGATTTTCGCGACTCTTTTGGCATAACGGAACCTTACCGCATACCTTTTACCGCGAACTATGTTTACCTCGGAGAACGCGAATGGAAGGGGAAGAGTTATCCCGCTTTTTCCGTAAGTTACAGGATAGCGTCAAGACCGCCTGCGGTACGCGGACGTCTTTACCCTGTGCGCATAATGGGAGATTTTGATCAGATAGTGTATTGGAGCCGCGAGCTTGGCCAGGAAGCGGCTTATGAAGAAACCTTCCGCCTGACTTTTGAATTATCGAACGGAATGGTTGTTGAATACCGGGGGACCGCGCAGGCGGAAATAATTGAATCCGAAGATATGGACAGAGACAGGGTTACTTCGGAAATAATTGATGAAATAAACCGTCTTGATATTGCCGATGTAAACGTGAGGGCGGTAGACGAAGGCGTTTCCATCAGTCTTGAAAATATAGGTTTTTACGCGGATTCTGCCGTTATGCTTCCCGGCGAAACCGAGAAACTTGATCTGGTTGCCCGGATTCTTTCGCTCTATCCCGACAGAGACATCGTTGTTAGCGGACATACGGCGCTTGCGGGCACAAGAGAAGGCAGGATGAGTCTTTCCATTGACCGGGCAAGAACAGTGGCGGATTATCTTTTGTCAAAAAATGTCCGCAGCGCGGATCGGATTGTGATACGGGGGTACGGCGCGGAAGCACCTATTGCAGATAACAGCACGGAAGAAGGCATGCGCAGAAACAGAAGGGTAGAGATTACAATACTGGAAAATTAACGGGCTATGAGTTTTTCGCAAAAGATGACAGACATTCTTGTAAGGCTGAACAATCGGCTTGGCCGCCTGATACCTGTTACAACTCCGATGGGTATCGCGCTCGGCTTTTTCTTTCCGCAGATATTTATTCATCTGCGCCCCTATGTCCTGTGGCTCTTCGGAATGATGACTTTTTCGGGAGCGTTAAAACTCAGAGCATCCGAATTGGCGGATACTGTTCGAAAGCCCGCGCCTGTATTTCTTTTCTTTGCGGCAAGCCACGTCATTATGCCTCTTGCGGCCCTGCTGTCAACTTCGCTTGTTTTTGACAATGCCGATGTTATCGCGGGCTTTGTGCTTTTATTTTCAGGCCCTACGGCTGTTTCAGGCTTCGTATGGGTTGCGATTTTTAAGGGAGACAGGGCCCTCGGTCTTACGCTTATCCTCCTTGATACCCTGCTTGCCCCCCTTATCGTTCCCGGCAGCGTTTCAATTTTGATGGGCGCGAAAATAGCGATGGATATGAGCGGTATAGCGGTTTCACTGCTCTTTATGGTGGTGCTTCCTACAATTCTCGGCGTTACGCTGAACGAAACAAGCGGGGGAAAAGCAAGCGCGCTCTTATGCCCCTCTTTTGATCCTGCCGCAAAACTCTGCCTGATACTTGTAATTGCAGCTAACGCTTCCGCCGTGGCGCCCAAGATACAGTTTGACGATCCCATTCTCTGGAAAGCGGCAATTGTCTGCGTTTTGCTTACAGTCTTCGGTTTTTTCCTTGCGAAATTAAACGGCGTTATCGGAAAATACGGCGATGAAAAAAGCGTCTCCCTGATAATATCGGGAGGCTTGAGGAACAACAGCGCCGTTATGACAATCGCGGTTACTTTTTTTCCCGAAGCCGCCGTTATTCCCACATTGCTGAGCGTCATTTTCCAGCATTTAATCGCGGCAATAATGGGGAATGCGCTTGTCAAGAAAAAAGTTAATGAAAAAGAAGGATGATCCTTTTTACTCTCCGCTAAACTGGCTTCTTAGAACAGATTCGTTTAAAATGATCGCCACCTTGCCTTCCGTTAAAAGGCGGCGGTTTTCGTCGGAGGAAATAATTAACAGCGCGTCGCTTCGGTCTATGATCAGGTCTGTGGGTTTTATTCCGAATACGCCGCGCGCGTAAATGCGCAAGGGCCTGTCTCCCACGACATCCTGTAATTCAGGCGAAAGGCCGGACGGGTTATTTTGAAAAATGCTCCCCGGCGGCGAATAGCGTACCATTGCGGAAATGCCCGTCTGCAGCATATTGCGTTCATAGATAAGGTTCATTTCGCTGTCCCATATTTTCGGGAACAGGCAGGGAACAGGCAGGGCGGAGTTTCTCATGCCGTAAACAGGCAGACTTTCGGACGCGATAATTATTATCCCCGTGTAACGCGCGGTTGATACTGGATTCAATGTTCTTGCGACAGCGGAAGGCCGGATGTGGCGTAAAAGAGCGGAGCTTACGCCTGAAAGGGAAACTGTGTAAAGCGCGGACATTTTCAGCATATCGTGCGAAAGGGCCGGCGGCATCGAACGCGCTGCAAGCGCGAAGCTCTCGGCTTCTATAAGGCTGAACTCGCCTCTGTTTATAAGATCCGCGACGGTAGAAGAAGAATCGACCTGCAATTCAAGAATGCCCGGCCGTATCAGCCTTAAATAGCCGCCGCTTAGAAGCGCCTCCCCCTGGCTCCTTCCCGACGGCAGTCTGACTCCTGCCGACGCCAAATCCAGCGACACCGTCGCTTTGATCTGCAGAGTATCCCATTCCACAACGCCCGTAATCCCGATTCGCGTCTCCGCAAAAGCTCCCGACGCCGCGAAAAAAACAAGCAATATAACCGTAATCTTTTTCATCAAACCTGTTCCTTATTCAATTATCGGTACTTTTAGCGTTCTTCCTATATGCAGAATTTGATCCAGCAGCATACCGTTTGCCTCCGCGAGAGCCTGCGGGTCTACGCCGTACCTTCTGCCCAATGACCAGAAAGTTTCGCCGCTTGCGACCACATGGGAACCGTTGAAAACCGCCGTTACAGCGGGGCGGGACGGCGCGGTATCGGCGAATGCCGGAATAATGACCGTTTCTCCAATTCTTAAGATTCTGTCCGATATACCCGGATTGTTTTGTTCAATCATGCCCAGAGGTACGCCGTAATGCCTGCTCATTGACCACAAGGTGTCGCCCTGGCGCACAATATGGCTGTAATAGCGAATAAGCATTATGTCTTCCCGCTCCAGAACGTTTATTACATTATCAACCTGCGCAAGCGGAACCTTCAGCCTGTACTCCGCGCCTGCGGGACTTATCCCGTGGAGCAGTTCCGCGTTAAGATTTCGCAACAGATCCCTGTCTATGCCGGTTTCCTGCGCGAGTATGTCGAGCGAAACCTGGCGGCGCACGGAAACGTACGCCCACTCAAACCGGTCTTGCCGGATATTAACGCCGAATCTTTCCGGCTGTGAAATGATAAAGGCCGCCGCCGCCAGCTTCGGCACATAATGCAATGTCTCCTGCCTGAATTCGTTTCTTCCCGACAGTTCCCAGTAATCGCGGATTCCTGTCCTCTGCACGATCCTTGTTACTTCTCCAAGACCGCAGTTGTAAGCCGCCAGCGCGAGGTGCCAGTCTCCAAGCGTTCTGTAATTATCCTCAAGTTTTTGAAGAGCGCCCCTTGTGGATTTGATAAAATCGCGCCGTTCGTCGATCAGCTCAGTTACTCTCATATCGAAGGGGGAAATGCTGTTCATCATAAACTGCCAAAGCCCCGCCGCGCCCGATCTGCTTCTTGCCGTTATCAAAAAAGCCGATTCAACTACCGGCAGATACGCCAATTCAGGCGGCAGATTACGCCGCCGAATCTCGTCTTTTATAAAAGGCAGGTAAATGTTCCCCCGTTCCAGAACCTCGTTAAGTCCGGCAATCCCCGCTGGGCTTGAATACACCCCGATATAGTACCGCGTCAAAGCCTGCTCCAGCGCACGGGGGGTAAGGATCAAGGATGAAGAAAAAAGGGCGTAATTTTGGATATACAGAACAGGCGCCGCTTCGTTTTTCTGCCCCGCGGAACGCCTCGCCCGTAAGTGACGCCCTTCCTCCCGCGCCCCCGCTGACGTTAAATTCACGCAGAGCATGAGGAATAAAATTGACAGTCCCCTGAATAAAATTCCCGGACAGGCGTTTTTGAAACCGAAGAATAGTTTCTTCAAAATTTCTCTCCGTAGTAAATCCCCGCCCACTCCCAGCGCCCGTGAATTTCCGGGTCCTGCGGAAAGTAAATTTTTCTGAAATACAGATACCATGTTGTAAGGTAGCGCGACCATCCTGTTGTTCTTAAAAAAGCCTCGGTCGCGTTGGAAGACGCGTCAAGATTATCCGCGTATTTGATTTGGTTGTTGTACATAAATTCGGCCAGATTAAAGTTGAAATCGACCGACTCCGCGTCGTCGGTTTCTGTCTGTCCCCAGGAACGGGCGAAAAAATTGACCTTGGACATATAGCGCGTAAGCGCCCGCGAATTGCCGTCGTCAAGGGCGTTTTCAACCGCGTTTCTAAGAGCCGGAAGGCTTTCAAAAGTCCAGTTCTTGTCGGACTTGCTGAAATCCACCTGCTGTCTGGCGTATTGTTCGGCGTTCGGAAAGCCGGGGATTATTATCCCCGCATAGGGCAGATAATTCGCGTATGCCGCTATAGCGCCGTTCCAGTCGCCTGTTTGCTCGCAGACCTGGGCAAGCGAAAAATAGGCGGCGCCCAGATCAATTTTTTCCGGGAAGCGGGAGATCAGCTCCTGATAATACCAAACCTGGCGTTCCGCGTCCTTGTTCAGATCGATAAGGCGCTCAAGGCATACAAGATGAATGGACTCGTCGTTGATTACCAGATCGGGATAATTTTTTATAATGAGATCAAAGTACAGCGCCGCTATAGGCTGGGAGTTCTGCTGCATATAGGCGTAGGCAATCATTAACAGGTAATACCCGTTGTAGGGATCGGACGGGTTATTTATGGTTCTGGCGCTCAGATAATGAATGAGCCTGTCATAATCCTTAAGCCGGGCAAAACTGGCGGCAATTTCCCTTGTTACTGTAAGTTCGCCTTCGCCGCCCGGCTCTTCCATTTTCAACAATCTGAAAAGTTCAAGAAAATGTTCCCTGTTTTCCTTTGTGCCTGTGATATAGTACGGGTCGATTTGCGAAGTATCCTTCCTTAAAATATCAGGCAATAGCGAACATGACGATAAAATTAATAAACAGGAGCCTATTGTTATAATTAACGAAAGTTTTTTCATCTTATCCATTGTTAATAATCCTATCATTGTGTTATATTTTTGTATATGTGAAACTTTCTTCATCTTATGAAAATCTGATTTTATGGATACCAAAAAGTGAGTTTAAGAATCCGGTGCCGCATTATCACGTTATTTTTATCGGCATTTTTTTTATTTTCCTGCCCGTCACAGCCGTCCGCGAACCGCGATACATCACAGACGGACACGCAAAGACAGCAGATTTCAGGCGGCCTCGCGGATGAAATACGGAGTTTGACAGAAACAGGAATTTTGTCTTATATGATACAGGCGCTCGAATTAATCAGGACAAGGGAGTTAAGCGGCATTGATTTTGGACGGATGATGAACGGTATTAACGCTATCCTTATAAGGACTGTTTATCCCGATTCCTCTGCCAGGCTTCCGACCGTCGATCTTCCCCAAACATACAACTATACGCGCATTATCAGGGAGGCTGAAAGGGGAAATTATATAAAGCCGTCAGAAACTTCCAGCGATTTTTTTGAACATATTTTGCCGTCTATCGCTATTAACGCCCAAACCGCCGAGGGTGTTTATCAGGACGCGCTGAGAGATTTAAACAAGGCGGGCGAATTGCGGCCCGCGTCCGTACTGCCCCCTTATTTTCGCGGCATCGTCAACGAATATGCCGGTATGTACGCGCAGGCCGAGGCCGCGTACAGGATTGCGTACGCGATTTCAGGCGAATGTTACCCCGCTCTTGCCGGTATTGCCCGCGTAACAATGCTCGCGGGCAAAACTGCGGAAGCCGCCGCCCTTTATTCTGACCTCGTGATCCGTTACCCGGACAACATGAATTTAAAGCGCCAGCTTGCCGTTTCATATTATCAAAACCGCGACTGGTCAAGGGCGCTGCCGGCTGTAGATGAGATTTTGCAAAGTGCGCCGAGGGACGGGGAATTTCTTTTAATGAAGGCGCATATATTGATAGAGCAGGGGCAGTATTCGCAGGCCAATGCGCCGCTTGATGTTTACTCCGCGATTAATTCCAATAACAGATCCTATCTTTTTCTTCGCGCAAGGGTACAGGCCGAAGGAAACCGCAACCGCGATTCCGCGCTTAACTATCTGCGTTCCATAATCAGAAACAATCCCAACGACACCGAAGCTCTCATTTACGCGGCGAGACTGCTTATGGAATCAAGCCGCGCTTCCGATCAGAGCGAAGGCATGGAAATGCTGGCGCGTTTGCGGCAGACAGCAGGTTCTTCCATCGAAGTTTTAAGCTTGAGTCTGCGCGACGCCGTCCGGCGGGAGGCATGGCAGGACGCGCAGTCCTTTTTAAACCGTATCCTTCAGACGCGCCGCACCGTGCAGGATCTGACGGACGGCTACTATGTGGAACGCGGTTTGGGAAACAACGCAAGGGCGCTTTCTTATGCCAGAGAACTTTACGACAGGGACTCGTCAAATACCGAATACATTCTTATCTATATCTCCGCCCTTATTGACAACGCGAGAAGGGATGAAGCGTCGCGCCTTATTGAAAGCCGTCTTGCGGCAGCGGGCGGATCGGGCGCCGCCGGTACAAGGAGCAGACTGTATTTTCTTCGCAGCCGCATTCAGGGCAATGAAGAGGCGGCTTTAAGCGAACTGCGTTCCAGTCTTTTTGAAGATCCGCGCAATCTTGACGCTCTTATCGCCATATTTGAAATTTACCACAACCGCCGCGAGGAACGCCGCGCGGTTTACTATTTAAGGCAGGCTCTCGCCATTGCGCCCGATCACCCCAGACTGAAGCGTTATGAGAATGAATACGCTTCCCTTCTTGGCAGAAATTGACAGAGATACCGCGCGGGTTTGTTCATTTTTTTGCCTTTTTTGCCGAAAATTTATAAATATATATGGGCAATTTTGAAAAAAGGAGAATGAGCGACAAGTTTATACGTTTTTCCATAGGCGCAAAACTCGTAACCATTATTACTATCCTTATACTGGTATCCCTGGGAACAATAACATTCCTTGTATCCTTTTTTGTAAAACAGGACCTGGAAAGGGCCGCAAGAAATAATAATTTTGATGTTAACAAACGTTCCGCGGCGGAAGCCGAATACACGCTTTCGGGCGTACGTTCCTCCTCGCAGGTTCTCATACAGATGATCAGCGCGGCGGGAGTTGACAGCGAACTTTCAAAGAAGGCTGTCGATTATTTTTTTGATCAAAACGGGCATATCGCGGCTCTCCTTTTTCCCGCCTCCGGCAGGATGGATTATTTAATTACAAATGAAAAATTCTTTTTATCGCGGGATATTGAATTATCTCTGGCGGAATCTTATTTTGAAACAGCCATACAGGCTTATACAAGAGCGGCTTCAGGAGAATCGATCTTTCTGAACGCCGCGCCTCACTTTTCAACACATCTTTTGGCCCTTTTTTTCCCGGTGAAAGAAGGGGGCGCGGTTTCGATTCTTTTCTCTCCTGAAAACATGAACAGCAGTTTTAACGCGGATCTAAACAAGTCGTATATGATAAACGGCGGCGGTGATGTATTAATTTATCCTGATAGCAAATTTGTATCTTCTTCGGCAAATATCGCCGGACGCTCTTATATCCGCAAAATCCGCGAAAGCGCGATTAGGAACAGCCAGTTTCTCGATGAAGATGAAGGCAAAAGGTATTTTTTCGCATTTTCAAAAATAGACTCAGGCTCTTCCGTTATCATAACCAGAATTGAATACAACATAATCTTTGAAGAAATAAACGCCACTACCCGCCATAATCTGTATCTGGCTGCGGCGGTACTGTTCCTTTCAATTATGTTTATATGGTTCTTTTCAAAATCAATTTCCTCCGCGCTGAAAATTCTGTCAAACGCTGCCCGAAAAATAGAAGGCGGTATTTTTGAATTGAATTTGACGCCGAAAAGCCGCGATGAAATCGGTTATCTGACATCCAGTTTCCAGCGGATGAGCAATGCCCTTGGAATTTTCGGCAGATTTACAAACCGCGAGATCGCAATCAGGGCAATGCGCGGCGAAATCAAGCCCGGCGGACTGCTGAAACAAGGAACAATTTTTTTCTCCGATATCCGAGGATTTACCGAAAAGTCGGAAAATTTTACAAAAGAATTCGGCAGAGACGCGCCGGATAAAATCGTTTCCTGGCTGAACAGTTATCTTACAAAGATGATCGAATGCGTTGAAAAAACCAACGGCGCCGTAGACAAGTTTATCGGGGACTCTGTAATGGCCCATTGGGGGACGGCCTACAGCGCCGGAAGCCCCGCGAAGGACGCGTTCAACTGCGTAAAAGCCGCTCTTATGATGCGCAAGGCGCTTGTCATTATGAACAGGAACCGTAAAGCGAATGATCCCGGAGATCCGCCTATTTACATAGGCTGCGGAATCAATACAGGCATAGTAACCGCGGGGCAGATAGGCTCCGACATTCGCATGGAATATACTGTCATAGGGGATACTGTAAACCTTGCCTCCAGAATAGAGTCCTTGAATAAACCGCTGGGCACTGATATTCTGATCTCCGAGGATACCTGGAAACTTGTAAAATATTTTTTTATAACTGAAGAGATGCCGTCTGTTACCGTAAAAGGAAAGAAAAACCCTGTGAGAATTTTCGCTGTTGTAAATCATATTTCCGTCACTTCCGGTCCGAAAACTCTTGCGGAAGTAAGGAATCTTTTGGGAATTACGCCCCCCGATGTTTCAAAAGTTGATATGAACGCCGAGGAAAAAAAGTACAAGATCCTATCGGAAGAATAGCGGAGTTTCCAATGAGTGATACTGCCAGCAAGCATCAGGATAATGAATCGGCATGGATACTGGATGTTTTTGTAGTTATTCTTTGCCTTTTCGGAGTCGCCATAAACCTTTATATGTTCCAGCACGATGTGTTTAATAGTTCTTCTGAAAATTTACCCGCCGGAACCGTTACCGAAAAATACAACACGGTTGAGCGCCGCTTTAAAGACAGGAACATTTGGGACAGATTAGCTGAAGGATCGGCAGTTTACATCGGAGACAGGATAAGCGTAAACCGTCTTTCAGGCGCGGTGATTGCTATAGACAACAATAACATTGAGTTAGGTGAAAATACAATTATAGAGATACACAGGGACGAAGATTCCGCCAAAATTGAATTTGTCTCGGGAGAAGTCAATGTTAAATCCCGGGCGGACGGCGGCATGATCCTTTTGTCAATCGGAGAGCGGGTTGTGCAGGCGTCTTCGGGGACCGCATTCAGCGCGTCTTCAGCCGGAGGGGACGTTGTTTTGCACGTAACGGAAGGTACCGCGCGGATTATAAGCGGCGGACAGGCTGTTTCGGCGCCTGCCGGAACGGTTACCGTACAGGACGGGCAGGGCAGGGAAATTACGCGGCCTATGGCGTCCGTAACGCAGCCTCGGCCTAACGCGCGTTATGTGAAGACAGGAGATTTGCCCGTAAACGTAAGATTTGAATGGTTAAGGATCAATATGCGCGGCCAGGACAGAGTCCGTCTTGAGATAGCCGAAGATCGAAACTTCACAAGGTTAAGTTACGCTTTAAATGACCTTGACTCTTCGGCCTCGGCTGCCTTAAATTCCGGGCTTTGGTACTGGCGGCTCCTTAGCGACGGTATAGTTCTTAATACAGGGCGTTTAAATATTACAGAAACGGCTCCTCCCTCGCTTTACAATGCCGAGGTGTCCGGCTCTGACGTACAGCTTCGCTGGTCATCAGTTGAAGAAGCCGCCGGTTATTTTTTACAGGTTTCAGCGTTTGCGGATTTTCTCAATCCTGTAATTTCTACACAGGTGCAGGGAACGGCTTTTGTTATGCCAAACCCTGATTATGGAACATGGTACTGGCGGGTGCGGCCTTTTTTCCCCTCCGTATACGAAGGGGCGGCGGATTTTTCGCAGGCGTCTTCTTTTCAGATTGAAAGGAACGAAGCGCTGCCTTCTCTGTCGTTAATCAGGCCCGCGCATGAAAGCGTTATTGCGGCGGAAGAAACAGCGGAAGGCGTTTATTTTTCCTGGTCAAATTCAAGGGAAGCCGAATCATATACGATTCAAATTTTTTCACAGGACAGTCCCGGCGAGCCTGTAATAAAACAGACGGCAAATGACAATTTTTTTGTGTACGGCGGGAATGAAGCCCCCCTTGTTTCCGGGCGCTACTATTGGAGCGTTTCCTATACGGACGCGCGCGGTAATTTATCGCCGCCTTCGCAGACAAGGTCTTTTATTATTTCTGAAACGGCAGTTAACCAAAGGCTGGTTTTCCCTCCCGATCGGTATAATGCTGATGACGGGCAAATTTCCTCTCTTCGCTTTAGCTGGGAAACAAACCTCTCAAGCGACAGGCGTTTCCAGGTATCGGTAAGCGAAAATTTTTTCACTATGATAATCGACGCGCCCGCGGACGAAAATTTCTATCAAGGCGTTTCCGTTCCGCCGGGCGAATGGTACTGGCGTATTTCGGCAAGACAGTCTTCCATGTCTCAGGCGTTTACAACTCCTCCGCGCCGTTTTACCGTAACTGGCGCCCTGGCACAGCCTGCGCCGGAGGCGGTTGAAGAAGAAACAGGCCTCAGTCCCGCGCCCGCGCCCCTGCGGCTGAGACTCGTCTCTCCTTCTCAAGGTTCTTCCATCGCGGGGCTTACCGCCCTAAGGCAGCCGACTGTTTTCAGATGGGAATGCGACGAAGAATTGGCAAGTTCAAGATTCGTTCTTTCGCGTAACGCAAATCCCGAGCAGGGGCGTCCTGAAAGGGAGATAATAAATCCTGGCCGTACCATTACAGTAGACACTCTCGCCGAAGGCCTCTGGTACTGGACAGTAATTGCGCAAAGCCGCGACGGACGGCTCGTCACCTCTGTTACGCCGGGCCAGCTTCGGGTACAGCCCGTTCCGCTGATGCCCGCTCCGGGAAACAGGCAGCCTGAGAGCGGTTACCGCATTGGAGCGGAAGAGCTCAGACAGCAGAGGAACATTATTTTCAACTGGAACGCTGTGGAAGGCGCAACATCGTATATCCTGGCAATTTACAGGGAAACGCCGCAGGGACGCAGGCAGATCTTCAGAACCGGGCCGCTTGGACAGCCGGGCTTCACTTTTGAAAACCTAAGTCTTTTTGATTACTCAGGGACTTATGTATGGCAGGTAGAAGCGTTGTACTACAACAGGCAGGGTACTGTTGAACAGCGCGGACGACCTGGAGAAAATACCTTCACGCTCGATGTTCCGCGCCCGGGACGGGTAGAAACAAGAGATACAGGAATTCTGTATGGAAATTAAAATGCTGTATGGAGAAAAAATAACAGCCGCTTTTTTTCCCTTGCCGGGGATTATGCGCATAACGGGCGGTATACTATGCGGATTACGGCGGCGGCAGGCAAAGTTCGTTCGGCGCCTTGTTTGGGAAAAGACAGAATACGCTTTTTTTGCGGATCCGGCTGGCGTATTTCTTCATAGGCAACAATCGGGTATGGTTGTATCTTTTTCTGTTTTAATGGTATTCTTTTTTATAGGGATGAAAATATGAGACGCGCTTTATTCTTTTTAATTTTGTTGTCTTTTTCCGCCTTATGCTTTGCACAGCATAATTCAAACTTAAGGATTATCGGGAGGGTTCCGGGCGCGGGCGACAATAGATTATATACGATACAGGTAGGGGCTTTTTCACTTTTTCAAAATGCCGAAAGAGCGTATGAAAGGCTTTATAACGCTTCCTTTAATCCGTCTTATGAAAGTTTTTATAACCTTACCCGGGTAGTTATCAACGGGATTGCGGCAAGGGATGTGCCGTCCTATCTTCAAAGAATAAGAAATACAGGTTTTACCGAAGTAATCATCAGGATAGACAGCATGTCCGCCGCGCAGGGACCGGTTAGCGCCGCCGTGCCGCCGCCGGTTTTATCTGAGGATTATCAAACAACAAGAGAAACACAACCCGCAAGTCCGGCTGTTATAACGAATAATAGAACGCCTGAAGCGGCAACGGAAGAAACTCCCGCTCCCGCTCCCGCTTCGGAAACAAGCCGCGTCGAACACCCCGCGCCTCAGGCGCCGATGACTCTGCCCGCTCCTGAAAACAGACGGCCTGTAGAAGGCTACAGCATAGGAGCGGAAGAACTCAGACAGCAAAGGTACATTGTCTTCAGTTGGGACCCCGTGGAAGGCGCGACATCGTATTCGTATATTTTAACTATATACGCGAATACATCTCAGGGACGCAGGCAGATATTCAGAACCGAACCGATGGAACAGTTAAGTTTCTCTTTTGACAGTTTGGAGCTTTTTGAAAACATTGGAAATTATGTATGGCAGGTAGAGGCTTTATACATCAACAGCCAGGGCATTGTTGAACAGCGCGGACGGCCGGGAGAAAATACCTTCACGGTAAATGTTCCAAGCCCGGGACAGGTACAGGTAAGGGATACAGGGGTTCTGTATGGAAATTAAAAAAACGCACGGGAAAATAATTTTTGCCTCGGTATTTTTACTTCTCTGCCGGGCTTTATACGCGCAGCAGGAAAGCTATTATGTAGATTACAGCGGCGCCAGTCCCAAATTAATGCAGCGCCTTGCATGGGATAGCGAAGAGTATGCCCTGTGCTATGAAGTGTTAATTTTTGTTGATAATAACGGGTACAGGGAATATTCAAGGGATACAGTCGAAGACTGCGCAATTGTGGTTTCTCTGCCGCCCGGCAAATACCGGTACAGCGTAACCCCTTTTGATTTACTCGGGATTCGCGGCGAAACTTCCGAATGGATGGAATTTGAGGTTTTGCCCGCTTTACAGCCCCGGATTGACAAATTCCTGCCCGAGGCTTTTTATCTTGATGTGTATTTGGAAAGGGTATTGTACATATCGGGAGACGGCCTGCTGGAAGAGTCGGAAATTTATCTGCAAAGCGAAACAGGTTTTCTTTATCCTGAAAAAGTAACCATTGCCGACAATAAAAACGCGGCGCTTGTTTTTGACGATCAGAAATTGATTCCCGGCAGGTATAATGTTTATGTAAAGAATCCCGGAGGGCTTTCCGCGCATTTGGGAGAATTTATTGTAGGTTACCGCAAGCCGTTTGATTTTTTCCTGAATTTAGCGTGGACGCCCGCAATTGCCGTTTCAGGATATATAAATGAAATAGCGGGTTATAACGTGAATCTGGCGGGAGCGTCCGTCAGCATTCAGGCAGTTTCCTCGGTACGCGGAAATTTCAACGCCGGTCTGGAACTGGCGGCTTCTGTTAATTTTTTGGATCCCGGATTTTCTATACGAATCGGCGATGAAGCAAGCGGCGGAACCGGAATGTACTTTGCCTCGTTCGATCTTAATTTCATAATGCAAAGAAGGTTCAGCCGCGACCAAATGGCTTTTAATTTCCGTTTCGGTTTTGGCGCTGCCATTTTTAGCGATCAGGGAAAAGACAGCAAAACAATAATACAGCTCAATCTTGGCGTTAGTTATTTATTGAGGATATATAGCGCGTTATACTTTGAAGCCGGGCTGGATTACAACAATCATCTTTCATCGCTTCCTTCCGGGATTTTAAGACCAAGACTGGGCGTCAGCTGGAAGTTTTAAGCCTAAAAGGAGTGAAATTATGCTTTCGCGGGAAGAATTCATCTTTACTATCGGGTATGACGGCCCCGTGGCGGTGGTAGACGGGCAGGCCAAAAAACTCTATTCAAAGCTTTCTACGCGTGAATTGGCGGAAAAAGGGCTGTTCAGGGCCGCCTATTCCTCCGCTATCTGGTCAAAAGACCCCAAAGAACAGGAAATGGTAGCCGAAATTTACAATAAAGCGGCCGGTTCATCTGTTCCGCAAGCATCCCTGCAAAGGCTTTTCGGCGTTTTCCCCATCGAAGTAAACAGGTCAATTATCCTCTAACACTCTTGAATAAATACCTCTTTTCTGTTAGATTGCTATAAAATCGATATTTAAGGATGTTTCTATGAATAATTTTATTTTACCGTTGCTTATGGCTCCTCCGAATCCGGAAGCGGGCGCCGGCAGTCTTTTGACCGGATTCTTGCCGCTTATCGCGATTGTCTTCATTTTCTACTTTTTGATAATCAGGCCGCAGAACAAAAAACGCAAGGAAACCGAGAAGATGCTTGCCGCCCTTAAAAAAGGCGATAAAATTGTCACCATCGGCGGTCTTCACGGCACGGTTCAAAGCGTTAAAGAAACGACTGTTATTATTAAGGCCGACGATAATGTAAAACTGGAGTTTCTTCGCAGCGCGGTTTCCGGCGTCATAACAGCGTCAAGAGAGAAAGAAATCGAAGACAAGAGCGAAGGACAATCCTCTGAAACTGGAGAGTAATAATGAGTAAACGGTACCGGTTCTTTATCATACTTGCAGTCCTTGCGGTATGTTTTGTTTTTCTCTGGCCGACAATACGCTGGTATTTCTTTATACCCCTGGATCAACAGGCGCTTGCCCTTGAATCAAGGCAGCAGATAAGAACGTACTCTTCGCAGGCGGCGCAGGCTGATCTTCAGCGCCTCATTGAATGCGCGAGAAAAGACGAAACAGTTCCCGCCGATCTGGAATTTTTAATGCCAATAGCAAGGAAAATATATAAAGACTCCAAACGGCCCGTTCCTGAAACATGGACGGCAAGAAACGTACTTGAAACCTTTGCCAGCAGAAGGGAAGCGCTTGAAACGATAGAGAACAAGTACCGTGATGATATTTTTGCCTTGAAGGATCTTCAAAGAAACGCGGTTAAACTCGGTCTTGATCTTTCAGGGGGATTGAGCATTGTGTTACAGGCAAATCTTGACTCGCTTTCGCAAAAGCTCGGGCGCTCGTTAACTGAAAGCGACCGCGTGGACGCGATGGACCGCGCTCTTGAAGTTTTAAGAAGCCGCATCGACCGTTTCGGCCT
>JGI24698J34947_10000748_pt1 | contig 16012 bp, 19 predicted proteins | sample TergutMp193P3_FD_34947 | JGI IMG/M metagenome (IMG submission 34947) | reverse complement strand
GCCAATTTCTTTTAATGCTCTTAGTTTCAAGCTCGGTTCTTTGTTTTCCATATAAACTCCTTGCAGGTGTCAAAAACCTGCAACTATATATGGGTGCGTCCGTGTATCTTGCTTTACCGAAAATGAGAAAAAATGAAAAATTTTTGAAATTTTTTTTGAGGTGGTTTTTAGAGAGGGGGGCCGCTAGATATGGTGTACCCAATCGCTCAGGTACACCAGACAAATTCAGTGCCTGACACTTTTTGCGCTACTTGTTATATGCGGTACGCCTTTTCAATAATACCTATCTTTAGAATTTTCGCCTATATATTATTTCCCATCCGCCTACAAATGGATATTTTCTATTGAGGTAGTATGGAAACCTGATAACACGTGAAACAAGGGAGCGAAAAAAATGCGTCTTGAATGAATTTTGAAAAAATGACGGTTGGGAAACAATTATTTCCAAATTTAGTTTGCCCATTTTCTCTGGAATACTTTCGAAATATTTACCTGAAAAATCATGAAAATGATACGGGAAGTCAGTGTCAATTTCAATCCCAAAATTGAGTAAGAACTTATAAAGCGGGATAATGTAAGGCGCCCTAACATAAAGATAACCGGAAGGTTTTAGACTGTTTATTAATTGTTCTATTAAAGGTTCCGCGAAAAAAACATGCTCCAAAACCGCACTGGCAATAACAAAAGAGAATGTTCTTTCTTCTTTTTCAATGAATTCATCCGGGCTTATTCTATTTATATTGATTCTTGGGTCTGTACTTGTAAAGGCAATTTCCGCATTGTAATCAACAACTAATATATCAACGGTTTTTACATTGTCCCCGTGCAATAAAGTCAATGCAACATTGTATGAAATTTTCCCTGAGCCGCCCCCGTAATCAAGTATGGAAATATTCCCGCCCGGGAATGAGAGGTAACGGCAAATATGCTTTGAAAACTTGATTACATTATCGTGCGTAATTCCTTTATCTTTATAAACAGCATGAGACGAATAAAACGATGAATATAGTTTCTTTAACGCATCTTCATTTAAATAATGCGATGACGAAACGGCATGGCAGTTATTGCATTTTAAATATTGAAATAAATTGTTTTTTAACGGTGCGGTTACTGCCCTGTCTTCAGAAGCGCAGATTGGGCATTTTTTCGAATATTCGATAAAGTCAGTATATAATAACCCTTCTTTTATTTTACCATTTTTTGCGTATCTCATATAACTATGTCTTAATGACATAATAAATGAAATATTAATATATGTCAATACGACAAGTGAAAAATTTGAATAAAAATATGTCTATTAGACAGTAATAATGACTTTGCAAGAAATTTTCATTACCAATCTCAAAAAATTCCGCAAAGAACGGGGGTTCTCCCAAATGACCCTGTCCGAAAAATGTGATACAACTTCCAATTACATCGGTCAAATTGAGATGGGCCGCCGTATACCTTCTTTTGAAAAGATTGAAAAAATCGCCGCCGCTCTGGGAATTCCTTCACATGAGCTGTTTGTATACGAGGCTGCCGAAAAAAAAGATGAAAAAAAATTGAAAACAAAGGATATCCTGAAGAAAATGCCCGCTCATGCAAAAAAGGAGCTTATTTCTAATCTTGTAGAAGCTATCAAAAAGGACATCATCGCTTCTTTCAATCCATAACATTGTTCAATCAAGATATTTTTGCAAAAGATTTAACATTTTCCTGTCAAGTTTGTATCCGTTAAAATCCTCATAATCCACGTCTTCTCTTCCGCTGTTTAATACACCTAAAGAACCGTGCAAATTCCAAAGCGCCCAGCCCATACCGGCTTCTTTAAAAACTTGAAGGTTGTCTTCCATCCACGCCAAAACAACATCATGTGGGGTTCTGTTATGTGAACCCCATTCGCCGATCATCGCCCCGCCGCCGCTTTTTAAAAGGTCTTCCCACGGTTTAAACTGTCCTTTCAGCCATCTCTTGTTCTGTATATAAGCGCTATCCAAAATGACATTGCCGTTGGCGTCAATTTTTATGGGAGGAATAACCGCTCCCCAATCGGTGCTGTTTGGAGTAAGTGAGAAGGCTCTGCCGGTTCCCGATGCCGGCGTAAACTTCATGTCGTTTAACGTCATCCAGTCGCCTTCGGTAATTTCAAGGGTAAGCAGTTTTGTGCCGGACGGTATTTCTATTCTGTAATCCCTATTAAAAATATTCTGATAAATATTCCATTCTTTTCTGTAGACTACCGTTGTCCACTCCCCTGCTCCGGCTGCGCTTTTAAAAAGGCGGTCGTAAATTGTTCTGCCGTCGGCTTTTACAATCAGCCTTGCTTCGTTAGACACGATACCGACGTTAACATCAAGATAGTACGCCATGTTAAAATCGTGCTCTATGCTGTAAATTGACTTTGGAACATCGCTTTTCGTGGGACTGTAAAGAAACTTGGGTATAAAAACAGCAGGCCACGAAGGCAGCGAAAAATCTTGTGAGCCTTCTACCCATTCGGCTTTGTAGTGGGTGAGTGTAAAAGGCTCGTAACCTCTTGACGCCTGCGCTATGCCAAGTTCTTTTATCATATTAGACGGCTTTCTGCCCCAGCCTAATCCGTCCGCAATTATAAGGCGTTTAGGGTCCTGCGCCCATATCGCGGCGGCGGCTTTTTCAATCACTGCGGCGTATACGGCTTCGTCTATATCCGCCGGTTCGTTAACAAGATTAAAACTTAAGTTTTCATTCGGGATATTTTTATATCGCTCGGCAAAATATCCCCACATATACGCAAAGGCCTCCTGTGGCCGCGTCTGTGTCCAAAGATTGGTGGTTTCCGGCGGAGAGGCAACGGTATATCCGGGAGCTCTGTGAAAATTAAGGCAGACGTGAATATCGTACTTTATTCCGTATTCTACCGCCCTGTCTATTCGTTTTATTGCAGCTTCATTAATATTGTTCCAATTGTTTGCCTTTATCCAGATTCTGTAGTCCATTGGTATTCTGACAAAATTGAAGCCCCACTCCGATATTATTTTAAAATCTTCTTCGTTAAAAGCGCTGTCACGTTCCGAATCGCCTAAATAAAACATATTAAGCAAATTAAAGCCTTTCCATGACGACGGGAGCCTTTTCGCGGTTGGAACGGGAAGTTTTGTAATCTTCTTCGCAATTTCAAAAGACGGCACGTTCCCCTGGCTTTTCACGGTTGTATTATCGCTGGTACAGGAAAACATAAAAAACGGCGGCAAAATCGCCAAAAACAAAAATTTCGATATAAGCCCTTTCATGTTTTTAAAAATATACCACGTTACATAAAAAAATAACTACCCAATTTTCATAAAAACCTTATTTTTACACTTGCAAAAAAATTCAAAACGTGGTTATAATCTTTTTCTGCCTGCTTTGGTATTTTACTTAAGGTTTATCATTTGGTGTATAACCTGTGGAAAAATTATGGAAAAATACGGCTTGTATTGTTAATAAAACAGGAGGAGATAATACAATCTATACACTCAGATTGTACTTTCGTTAATTCCTTATCTGGTAAGGAATTAGCATGATTTTACTGTTCAGATATTAAGTATAAACAGCAGAATTTAAGTAAAATTCGTATTGAAAGTATTAACAAAAAATATTATCCTTGTGGATAATGTGTTGAAAAATAGAAAAAAGGGCTTAGAATGGCTGACTTGGATTACGAGGGTTTCTGGAAAGAGACCCTGATCCAACTGCGGAATGACCTAGGGGAGGAGGAGTTCAGCGGCTGGTTTTCAGATATGAAATACCTGCGTGCTGGGAAAAACAGCATTGTAATAGGGATTCCCTCCACTTTTCACCATGATAAGGTGAAATCCCGTTATCAAAACGCCATAAATTCAAAATTGAAAGAGTTGTCAGGTGGCGAAATTGCCATCGAATTTGAAATAACCGGAAAAACAACAAAAAAAGAAGCTCCACCGCCGCAATTATCCGAAAAAAGCGCGGATTCTGTCACGGAAACAGCCGTAGAAACGCAAAAATCAAAGAAAAAGAAAGAAAAACATCCACATTTACTGGAAGATTACACTTTTGACAGGTATGTAAAGGGAGAAAATAACAATTTTGCGGTAAATGCCGCCACCGCTATCAGTAAAAATCCGGGAAGGGCCTACAATCCATTTCTGATCTATGGCGGTGTAGGACTAGGAAAGACCCACCTTATGCAGGCCATAGGCAACCATATCCACGAAAATTCAGATAATGAGGTAATTTATGTATCTTCAGAAGCTTTTTTAAACGAATATATCGGAAGTATTGACGAAAAGACAACGAAACCATTTAAAAACAAGTACCGTTATACCGATGTTCTGTTAATTGATGACATTCAATTTTTAACTGATAAACCGGGCGTACAGGATGAGTTGTTTCACACCTTCAATGCTCTTGCAAGCGCAAAAAAGCAGCTGGTCTTTACATGTGACCGTCCTCCCTCAGAGCTAAAAAAGTTTTCTGAAAGATTAATTTCCCGTTTTGAACAGGGTTTAAAGGTAGACCTGCAGCCTCCGCGTTACGAAGAGCGCTACGCCATTCTTAAATCGACGGCGAAAAGCAAGAATATGGAAATACCCAACGATGTAATAGACTATGTAAGCAAGAACATATCCTCAAATATTCGCGATCTTATCGCTGTTCTTAACACTCTTATTGCTTATACAGAGTTAATGGAGAAGCCGATAACTCTGGAAATCGCCCAACAGCAGCTTAAAGATGCTTTTAGCGCGTCTAGACAGTCGAATTTTTCTATGGATATCATTATTCGTGCGGTAGCAGGAGATTTTGGTCTTACACCAAATGATCTAAAAGGCAAAAAAAGGTCTCAAAATATAGCTTTTGCCCGTCAGCTTGCCATGTACATAGGTAGGGAGATGACCGAATATTCTACTACAGAACTTGGACAGGACTTTGGGGGGAAAGATCATACTACAGTAATGTATTCAATCAGCAAAATAAAGGATAAACTTCTTACNGATCCNACCCTTGAAACCAGAATAGAAAGCATAAANCGTTCAATAAAGGAATTAAGTATAAAAAACTGAAAAATATGTTATAATTATGTGGAAAAATCAATACTTGTGGAAATTGTGAAAAAAAATGTATAATTATTAACGAATTATGATAGTAATAAGTATATACCAGATATGGAAATAGGTAAGTTTTACACATTTCCAGCGGCTTATTATTATTGTTATTATTTATATATAAATTTTAAATAATAGAGGGAGTGTAAATATGAAATTTACATGCAATAAAGAAATACTTCTCAAAGAAATCTCAATTACTCAGGAAATAATATCTTCAAAAAATGCCATTTTGATATTGTCTAATATATATCTTGAAACCGTCAAAGATAAATTAATAATAAAAGCTAAGGATATGAAGGTTAATTTTCAAACTGAAGTTCCGGTTAATGTAATCGAACCGGGATCAACTACTGTTTATGGAGATAAATTTTTCGGAATAATAAGCACTTTTCCTTATGATGAAATTGAATTTTCACAAAATGAAAATGTTGCTGTAATAAAACCAACTACTCAAAAAAAACCTGAGTATAGACTAAAAAGTATGGCATCAGAAAAATTTCCTGAATTTCCAGTTTCTTCTTCGCCTTTTTTTGAAATGCCAATTAAAGATTTTAAAGAAATGGTTCAACAAAGCGTATTTGCGGTTTCAGATGACGAAACTCGTTATTTTATGAATGGCGTATACATGGAAAAAATTGAAAACAACATAAACATGGTTGCCACAGATGGAAGACGTCTTGCCTATGTAGAAAAAAAAGCGGACAAAAGCATTCAGGATTTTCAAGGAGTTATAATTCCTCCTAAAATTTTAAACACCGTTGTAAAAAGATCGGGTGATGAAGGGCTTATAAGTATTTCTGTTAACGACAAAATGATTTTTATCAAATTTGCTTCATACTATTTTTCTTCTGTTTTAATAGAAGGAATGTTTCCTAACTATAAAAAAGTTATTCCGGAAAATCAGGAATTCTCTCTTTCTGTAAAACGTGATGAAATGCTTAATGCTCTGCGCCGTGTTTCACTTATGGTAGAAAAAAAGTCCCACAGAATTTTTCTTGGAATATCATCGGGAAAAATGGCTGTTTACTCTGAAGAAAGTGAAATTGGAACAGTAGAAGATGAAATTCCCTGCAAATATGACGGAGAAGATATAACAATTGCCCTTAATTACCGCTATATTGAAGAACCCTTCAAGGTGATGACAGATGATGAAATAAAAATCCGTTTCAGCGGTACTACAAAGGCAATAACAATTGAACCTGTTCCATCAAAAGACTTTTTCCATATTGTAATGCCTATGCAGCCTTAGTACTTGGCAATGTTTTTCTCTTCTTTGCGGATAACGGCTTTTCGAAATCTTACAGATGCTGAAATTTTAACCGGCGCAAAAGATGTTTTTCTTATAGGCGAAAATGGCCAGGGAAAAACAAATTTTCTGGAAGCTCTTTATTTTTGCGCATACGCTTCGTCTTTTCGCACAGTCCGTGACAGTGAAATTGCGCGTAACGGTGAAAAAGATTTTTCCGCCAAAGTAAAAATCGCGCAGTCAGTTAATGACGAAATACTTGTTAAATTTGAAAAGGGAAAAAAGTCAATTTTTATTAACGGTAAACATACGGAGGATCGCAAGGAACTGCTTTCAATAGCGCCGACAATCGTTTTTTGCCATGAAGATATGGAATTTGTCAGCGGCAGTCCCGAGCGCCGCCGCTGGTTTTTCGATCAGACATTAAGCCTTTACGATCCTGTCTATCTTGAGGATCTGCGTCGTTACCGCCGCGTCTTAAAATCACGAAATACAGTTTTGAGGGATTTTGCCCAAAACCGGAACAACGGCGGCGTAGATCAGGTATTGGACGCGCTCGACCCGCAATTTGCCATGTACGGATTAAAACTGATGGAAAAACGCGAAACAGCCGCGGCGCAGTTTTCCGGCGTTTTCGGTCCGCTTTACGAAGAAGTTTCCGGCATAGCGGGCATTACCGTGCAGTATATTCAATCGTGGAGAAGTGAAAAAGACGCTCTTTCCTATTTACAGGAAAAACGCTCCGCTGACATGGCGGCAGGGCTTTCACTTTCTGGGCCGCACCGCGACCGCTATGTATTTGCACATAACGAAACTGAATTCACGGGGAAAGCATCCACCGGACAGCGCCGTCTTTTGGCCTTGCTTTTGCGTACCGCACAGGCAAAACGTTTTTCACAAATGACAGGCCTTAATCCCGTGTTGTTACTCGACGATGTGCTTTTGGAAATGGACGGCGAAAAACGCCGAAGGTTTCTTTCGATAATGCCCGCTTACGATCAGGCTTTTTACACCTTTCTGCCCGAAGAACCGTACAAACGTTATCAAAAAGAAGATACGCTTGTTTATAACGTGGACAGTGGGCAAGTGGCGCTTCAAAATTGATAAAATTCCTGTTACACTTTACACGTGAAAACAGCAGGAGAAATACTTTCGGCTCTTTTTGACGAAGGGTTTGTAAAAAAAGCGCAAGGCTACTCAAAATTTTTTGATTCATGGACGGACATAACTGCGAAAAACGGAATTGCCGCGGCGGCGGCTCACTCCCGCATCAAGGATTTGGACAGGGGCATTGTGTTAGTTGAAACGGATCATCCCGGCTGGAAGCAGATCATCCAAACAAAGCAAACCAAACTGCTGAACGATTTCCGCGTCCGTTTTCCGGAGATGGATATTTCAGGAATATCCCTGATACTCGGTTCCGGCGAATCCCGGCCTGAAGAAGAAACAGAAATAGAAACCGTTGAAAGTCAGACAGAACAGAACCGCGTCATTGAAGAGCCGCCTGTTCAGACAGCCGAGTCTGCCGCACAGGGCTATGACGCTATTGAGGACGAAGATTTTAAAGAAAAACTGAAAAAACTCGGGCAGACAATAGCTGAACGTGAAAAAAAACAGTATAGTAATTTTTAGAGGGAAAAATGGACGAAGTCGCAATTGCAATCGCCGGAATAATATCTGTTTTTGGCATAGCTCCGGCGATAATCTTTTCATTTATATATAAAGTTAAGAAAAACAAACATGAGTTGAAAAAAATGCAATATCAAAAAGAAATACTAGAGTTGGAAGTGGAAAAGCAGAATAATCAAATAAAGTTATTGGAAGAAGAAAACAGGAAACTGGACAAAATTATTTATGATACATAAATTTTTAAAAGGGAAAAGTCTTTTTATGTATGGGCAAACAGTGTTAGAGAAAAGGCGCAAACCGGTTGACACTATCAACAATTCACCGCGATAATTATTTAACGGAGAAAAAAATGAAAAGAACTTTAGTTATATGTTGTTTCTTGGCAGTTTTATTTATTCAAAATATCAATAGTCAAACCCTTGGAGGTCTTTATACAGAAAAAAATGCGGGTTTTACCATGTCCATGCCCAGCGGGTGGCAAACTATAGATGCGAACCAGAAGTATTTGATGATAATAGGACCGGCAGAGAATGGTTTTTCTCCAAACATGGGCTTTGCCGATGAAGCATATATAGGATCGCTTTCTGGGTATATTGATAATCTGATTTCAATTTTTAACCAGTTTTATACTGGATTGGTGATTATAAACAGGGGTAGTTTCTCTACCAACTCCGGTTTACAGGGAGCGTACGTGATAATTCAGGGACGCATTGGTCAAATCAGCGTAAGACAAAAAATATACGTTTTTCCAGGATTAAAAACAGATGAAATCATAACAATCGCCGGTTCAGCCCCAATTGGCAACGAAAGATTTGACTCGATATTTGATGAATGTGTAAAAACATTTAAATGGACGAAGTAAGATAAATTTAANGATCGATTTGATNCCTCTTTTTTATAGTCTCGCTTTCTCCGCCTTTTGACTAAACCCGTCAAAAATGATANAATGAATTTCATTTAATTTATTGATTTTTGCGATTTTAAGGATATAAAAAGTGGCTGAAACTGATGCGGCTGGCGGTTCGCCTGCGGAATTGCCTCTGGGCAAAGTAATCCCCATAGCGATAGAAGACGAAGTAAAGACAGACTACCTCAATTACGCAATGTCAGTCATTGTCAGCCGCGCCCTGCCCGATGTCCGTGACGGTCTCAAGCCCGTACACAGGCGGTTGCTCTATGCAATGGATACTCTCGGACTGCGTCCGAACGGCGGAACAAAAAAGAGCGCCCTCATCGTTGGTGAGACGATGGGTAAGTACCACCCTCACGGCGATCTGTCGCTGTATGACGCCCTCGTGCGCATGGCGCAGGATTTTTCACTTCGCTATCCGCTGATTAAAGGGCAGGGAAACTTCGGTTCAATAGACAACGACCCTCCGGCGGCCATGCGTTACACCGAGGCGAAAATCTCCAAAATCGGCGATGAAATGCTGCAGGACCTCCAGAAAGAGACCGTAGACTTCATCCCCAATTACGATGAATCTTTCAACGAGCCGGCAGTCCTGCCATCGGCAATTCCAAACCTGCTGATCAACGGTTCAAGTGGAATCGCGGTCGGTATGGCGACAAACATGGCTCCCCACAACCTGAACGAAATCTGCGAAGCAATCTGCGCTTTTATCGACAACCCCAACATGAACGATGACGAGCTGATGCGTTTTGTGCAGGGCCCGGACTTCCCTACAGGTGGCATAATCTTCGGACGTCATGGTATCCGGGACGCATATAAAACAGGGCGTGGCAAACTCCTTGTCCGGGGCAAATTCAACGTTGAAACCACAAAACAGGGCAAGGAAAAAATCGTCTTTACCGAAATCCCATACAACGTAAACAAAGCTCTGTTATTGGAAAGAATCGGGCAACTATCGCGGGATAAAATAATTGACGGCATTGCGAACGCGAACGACGAATCAGACCGCGAAGGTATCCGCATAGTCATCGAGTTGAAAAAAGGCGCGATAGTCAAAGTTGTTCTAAACCAGCTTTTTTCGAACACTCAGCTTCAAACTTCCTTCGGCATCATCAATCTGGCGCTGGTTGGGGGCAAGCCGCAGTGTCTCACATTGAGAGAATTAGTTTACTACTTTGTTGAACACCGTGTCGAAGTGGTAACTCGCCGTACTCGCTACGATTTACGCAAAGCCGAAGAACGCGCCCACATACTCGAAGGGCTTATCATCGCGCTTGCGAATATAGACGAAGTTGTCGCCATCATAAAAGCCAGCCGCGATGTGGCAACGGCGCGGCTCAAATTGCAGGAACGCTTCCTTCTATCCGAGGCGCAGTCTGAGGCAATAGTCGAAATGCGGCTTGGTCGGCTTACCAGCCTTGAAATCGAAAAAATCGAGCAGGAACTTGCGGAACTTAAAACCCGCATCGCTTACTACAAATCCCTGTTAGCTGACGAGAAAAAACTGCGCGGAGTCATCAAGGACGAAACGCGGGAGATTGCCGAAAAATACGGCGAAAAGCGGCGCACCGAAATCGTTGCCGGAGAAGTGGAAAACATCAACATCGAAGACCTTATCAAAAAAGAAGAAATGATGATCCTCATCTCGAATCTTGGTTATGTAAAGCGTGTCCCGGTTTCCGCGTATCGAAATCAGGGGAGAGGCGGCAAGGGAATGCAAAGCGCAAAACTCGCCGAAGACGATTTTGTTGAGCAGATATTTGTTGCTTCCACGCACGAGTACATCATGTTTATCACCAGCGCGGGCAAGGCCTACTGGATGAAAGTCCACGAACTGCCGGAAGGCAGCCGTACCAGCAAAGGCTCCCACATCAAAAGCCTGCTCACAGTTTCACCCAACGAAGACATCACCGCGATAGTTTCGCTCAAGGACTTCAGCGACAGCGAATACCTGTTCATGGGAACGGCGCGCGCTGTCGTCAAAAAAGTAAAAACAAGTGAGTTTGCCAACGCGAAAACAAGGGGCATTGTCGCCATTAATCTTGACGAAGGCGACAAATTGGTCAGTGCGCTTTTAACAAAGGGCAGTGACGAGGTTGTGCTAATTTCGCGCCGGGGACAGGCTCTGCGCACCCACGAGGACCATGTCCGCGCGATGGGACGCTCCTCACGCGGAATTTCCGGCATGAAGCTTTCAAAAAGTGACGAATTGACAGGTCTGTTACGTGTCGATTTGGGCGAAAACAGACCGCCCGAAAAAGTCGAAAAAATGCTCATTCTGTCCGAGTACGGCTACGGCAAGCGCGTTGATTTCAGCGAATTTTCGTCGCACGGACGCGGAACCGGCGGTCAGAGAATTTACACGGTAACCGAAAAAACCGGCGAGATTGTCGGTTGTGTCAGCGTGCTGGACAACGAGGACATAATGTGCATTACCAGTCAGGGTAAGTCCATCAAGCTGAAAGTGAAGGAAGTCCGCGTAATGGGACGTTCCGCGCAAGGCGTGCGCCTGCTCAGTATCGACAAGCCGGACTTTGTGATAGGTTTGGATAGAATTGTCAAAGAAGACGCAACCGTAGACGTGGTAGAGGCGGAAACCGAAGTCCCGGACGAAACAGCAAGCGAAGACGTAACTGCGGAAGATACGCAAGAACAGTTACCTTTTCAGGAAGACTGATGTTATATTAAAAAGGTGTTTTACACCATGATGGAGAATAAATATGAAAAAGCAATTTTTTTTACTTGCGCTGATTGCCGCATTGGCAATGAGCTGCGTCAGCACTAATACGTCAAATATTTCGGATAACGAAGTGAGCAGAACCGTCACTAATATTTCAAGTCCTTCGGGTATTCAAGGAAACGAATGGAAATTAATTGAGGTTTATATTGGCGGCAGGAATACCCGTTTTAACCGGAATACCCTGCCGGAAGATTTTAAAAACTTTTTCACCGTGAGCTTTGACGCCCAAAATGTCAGTGGAGTAGGAGCGCCAAACCGCTATTCCGCTCCCTACACACTGGGCGATAACCAGACTATCAGCGTGATGCTCTTGCGCTCAACTATGATGGCTTCCTTTTATCAACCGGAAAATCTCACCGAACACGATTTCTTTACATATATGCAAAGTGCCTATTCGTGGAGACTGGTTAACAACAATCTGGAACTTCAATCAAAAACATCAGCCGGCGGCGAAGTAAGACTGGTTTTTAGTTTATAAAATGATCCGGCAGAATTTTGTGACTTTACAAAGTTAGAGTTTTGAGCAAATATAAAAAATGGAAATTGTACTGGTAATTCTTGCCTTCGTGTTGCTTGTTGCCGGAATATTAGGCGCGTTTCTTCCGGTACTGCCGGGTCCCCCTTTAAGTTTTATAGGCCTGTTACTAATGAAATGGAGCGGATACGGAGACTTCTCTCCCGCTTTTTTGTGGGTATGGGCTGGTATAACAGTAGCCGTGACAGTAATGGATTATTTCCTTCCGTCAGTCATGGCGAAGCGATTCGGCGGTTCGCGTGCCGCCGCCATAGGCTCATTTTTGGGGCTTCTGGCAGGCATTTTCCTCTTTCCTCCGTGGGGAATGATAATAGGGCCGTTTCTCGGCGCGTTTGCAGGCGAGTTGGTTCACAATCGCACCAACAGCGGAAAGGCGCTTAAGGTTGCGTTTGGCGCGTTCCTCGCTTTTATTGTTGGCACAGGAGCCAAACTGATCGCAAGTTCGGTAATGTTATTCTACGCAATTAAAGCGATGTTTATGTACAATGTGCCATAAACTTGGTTAGAAAAATTATTGGTCAAAACCTCGCCTTTTTAGAATTTTTTCAATATCATTATTATAGATTCTTTGTACATTTAAGAANTCTTGGGCAANTTCTTTTACCAGTAGTTTGGATACATCCNCTTCGCTTGTTTCATCGGGAATAAATAATCTATATGTTTCAATTTTTAGCGCTGTTGAAAGCCCTGCCAAAGTTTTATCACTTATCCATGTCCTACAGCCTTCAATATCGCACATCATTGGCGTAGAAATTCCAGCCTTTTCAGCAAGATTTTCCTGAGTTATACCTTCCTTTTCTCGAAATCGTTTGATATTGATTGCTAAAATTTTTCGTATATCTAGCGGTCTGTCAGCCATAATTAGCCTTTATGGTAATATTTAAGGCAAACATTTTACACATGATAATATTTAATAGACCATTGACAATATCTAATTTTTGGCATTATTATAAGAAATACATTGTTAATGTAATGAAAATTAAGAAGAGAGAGGAGTGTGTATGTTAAAGATTAAGACAAGACAAGACAAGACAGCCAGTATATTGATCGTCATAGCGGTCATTCTGGCATTTGGCCTGATTGGGTGCTCGAATGGCGGCGGTGGCAGTAGTAGTAGTAGCAGTAGCAGCGGATGGAAAGCCGTTGATGGGGAGACAACGACTGGAACAAGGTCTGAGAGTAATAGTATTTATACAGTGACAGGCCTTGATTTATTCGATGAGAGCTTTACCCTTACTAAAAACACAAACGGGGGTAACAATGGCGAATGGACAGGCACTTATAGTAGTGATGCTTATCCAATGAAAGTAACAGTTAGTGGCAATAGCTGGGAAAGTGAAATTAATTTTGGGTATGGTTTTGAAAAAACGGCCAAAGGTACATTTACATTTTCGGGAAATAACTTCACTTTAAAAGTTACTCATCTTTTCGAATAATAACATAGGAGCAATGTAACCAATGGTTACATTGCTCCATATAGTTGGGCGTGTTTCACGTGAAACATTTTTTAAAGCACAAACAGCGTTAAAGTTTCATGTGAAACACTAACTAAAGGAGTCGGGGCGCATGGAACGTTCCGCCTTTTTCTGTGCTTGCCGCTTCTTTGTTTGAAGCCGCTTTTCTTTGGCGGCCTTACTTGGCTTTGTGGGACGGCGGTGTTTAGGGAGCTTTGCCGCCGAGATAATCAGCGTCTCCATGCGGAGATATGCTCTGTTTAAGTTGGTTCTTTGTGATCGCTCCTCGTCAGATGTTATGACAATTTCACCTTCATTGGTAATGCGATTTGCGAGGAGTAATTTTACTCTCTCAAGTTCCGTTTCTGAAAGTCCGGCTATATCGCTGAGGCGAAGCCGCAACGTTACTTTTGTGTTTACTTTGTTAACATTTTGACCGCCCGGCCCGCCGGAGCGTGAGAAAACGGCCTCAGCGAAAGTGTAAATAGATTGGCGTAATAAAAGTATATCCAAAATTAGCCTATGCCTGATTCTTCCCGTTCACAATTTGCCAGAGTTTTTTCATCAAACCGATTCTTCCAAAAAACAACCAGAAGAATAAAACCAGCAACAGCAATACGGGAATACCGTAAATTACAATGCCGATTAAAACTACTGCCACACCAGAAAGAAAGCCGCCGAAACCGCCAAACAGTTGCTTGATTTGTTCGCCAAAAGTTACGCTCCGATTCGAAACTGCTGCCGCCGGTCCAAGGAGATTTAATTCAACTGTAGCGTAGTCCACTCTGTTTGCGAGATCGCGTAGCTGCTTTCCGGTTCCTTCAATGTCGTATTGCAATTCCGATATTCGGGACTCTACCTTGAGAATCTCTTCAATATTGCTTGCCCTTCCTAAATACGACTGAAAAGTTCTTAACAGTTCTTTCTTAGTTTCAAGCCGCCCTTCGAGGTCATAATAACGTAAAGTTACATCTTCGGTATTTTCTGAGCGTCGTATCAACCTGCCCATGCCGTTCATTTCGGCAAGAAAGATGTCGTACACACGAGACGGTACGCGCAGGACATAATAATAGGAATTCTCCTCAACATTTGTTGAAGCTGCATAAGCGTCATATTTTCCCATCAAATCGGTAACAAAAGCATCCGCAGCTTCAAGATTTTCTACTCTGATTCGAATGTTAGCCGTTTTTACCAGCTTGCGTTCTACGTTACTGAGATCGGCGGACATTGAATCCCCAACAGATTCTGACTCTGTTCTACCGTACAGATTGGATACCTCTTTGAATTCAAGACTTACGGCCATTTCGGGGTTATAAGCTGTTCCCGACCATTGGGATGTAGTAGCCGAATCGTCATATGCAAGCCCCGGAGTTTGCATGTAAGCGCGCCTAGGGGCGAGCCCTCCTCCATCCATTTTTCGGCTGCATCCAAAAGTAAACAGAAGCGCTGTTAATAAAGTAATAATGATAATTTTCTTTTTCATATTTTTATTATATCGCATTCAGAACCGTTACACCGTGTTTTTTTGCGGCAATTATTAAGTTTTCATCCAGTGTGCAAAGAACAGCTTTTTTTCGTTCCGCAAGTTCAAGATAGGCCGCATCATAAGAGGTTAGGTTGTAATTGTTACAGAGGTTCAAAATTTTTTTGGAGTAGTTTACATCAGTTTCAAAGTCCGTTATTAACCGAATAGAAGACAGTAGTGGAAAAAATTGTAAAACTTCTTCGTAAGTATAACGTTTACGCCGAAGCAGATTTTTAAAAATGTTTGTGATTTCATACCACAATAACTGAGGCGTATGTTTTTCATCCTCATTTTTTATTTTGGTATACATTTTGTCTGAATGCAGAGCTCTTTCGTCGGGAATGATCAGCGCCGCTATAAAGGATGCATCAAACACATAATCCATTACCGCCTACCTTCCTCGATTGCTTCACGAACATTGAATGATCCCGGCTCACCCCGGTAGAGTTTTCGCATTTCTATTAATGCGTCTATCGCTTCATGATAGGTCATCGTCTTTTCCTGTTCGAAAGGGATGATCTTCGCTACGGGTTTTCCTCTTTTGGTGATAATGAAATCCGCGCCGTTCTCGACTTTTTCGATGAGTTGTGAAAAATGAGTTTTGGCTTCAAAAGTTCCAACTTGCTGGCTTAACATATCAAACTCCTTGATTGGTTATCTATAAACCAGTTTAATAGACTAGTTGGTAAATGTCAATAGAATTTGTATTTGTCTGATTTGCAATGCGTCTTTTTTGTTGTATAATACACATGGAGAATAGGCAGGCATTGACATTATATACCGAACGGTATATAATGCTGATAAAGACAACCCGTTGCGAACACAGCGTGGAAAAAGATAAGGAGTGTTCATGAAAAAAATTCGAATTAAACTCGCCATGCTGGAA
>JGI24698J34947_10000747_pt1 | contig 16016 bp, 12 predicted proteins | sample TergutMp193P3_FD_34947 | JGI IMG/M metagenome (IMG submission 34947) | reverse complement strand
CCCGGCTTGGACGCCTATATGCTTTTGCCTGCTCCGGGGGGCCCTTGGGATCGGCGAAAAAGGTCTCCGTAAAGGCTGTGGCGGCCAGGGTTCCGATTGCTACCTTGTGGCCGTGGGTTACCGGCGCACCGTTAACTGAAAGGTCTTCCATTTCCCATGTGTGGCTAAAGAGGTGCTCCGACCCGGAAACGGGCCAGGAGTTTTTCATGTACTGCATGGCAAAACCCGTAATGGCCAGGGACTGAAAAAGGGTCTTTACAGCTTCCCTGTCCCCTTTGGCGGCGCTTACCGACCGCTTTAGCGCGTCCGCGAGGCCGTTCTGCACCATGCTCCACGCAACCGGGTTTCGCGCAGGCGCTCCCGGCGCGCCCAGGGCCCCGGCTCTTTCGGCTATGATCCAGTCCGCCCCGGCGATGATCTTGCTCGCCAGGTCCCCAAAACCGGAGGAGGAAAGCCAGGCCGGCGCCTGCGCCATCAGCTCCGGGTCGGCTGCAAGCGCTCTCGGGGCGGAGCAGGGTACTGTCTGTTTGAAGCCGTCCATGAGCAGGGCGGCCCCGTTAGGCGTATAACCGTCCACGGACGCCGCCGTCGGCACGCAGAGGTAGGGAAGTTTCAGCTCGGCGGAAGCGCACTTGACAAGATCGTTTATCGTGCCTGAGCCGACGGCGACAGGGACCAAAGCCGGAAAACCCGGCAGGGAGGAGAACCACTCCTTGAGGAAAAGGACGTGGTTGTAGTCCGCGTGAAGCCGCGGCTCCGCGGGGAAGATATGGCTGCCGGCAATTTTTACCCCTGCCCCTTCAAGGATACCTTTCACCCTTTGCCCAGCGGCTTTGAGGGTGTTTTCATCGGCGATAAGGCACACCGAATCAAAAGTGAAGCATTTGGAGAGAAGAGCGGGAATTTCCACAAGGGCGTCTTTCGTTAAAAGAAGTTCTTTTGTTTCGTCCGCGTATTTAAGGCAATCCTCCAGGGAGAGGGCGGTTTTTGGGAACTCAGGGCTTTCCGCCTGGTTCATGGTTTCACAACCCATATCGCGTATAGGGAGACAGCTCCCTTTATCGTGATTGTATCGCCTGCCGAGTACGAGTCGCCGGTACCATCTGATTTGGTGTTCCACCTCAGGAAATCATAACCGGTTCTTAAGAGGGACTCTTTGTCAAGAACTATGGCGACATCACCGGACTTGTATTCGTTCCTATCGACAGGGGGGTAGCCGGAAGTGCTCCCGTTATGATAGTAATTGACTCTATATATCGCATCGGGATCAATTTTGCACCCAGCAAACAAGACAATCGCCAGAACGATAATTAGCGGTAAAAAGTTTTTTTTCATTATGGGCCTCTTGATTGTATTCTATCAATAGAGGGATTGGCTTGTCTATTCGCCCTTGACAGTATTTTACGCTCCCTGTATCCGCTCCACCCGGAATCCCCTGTCCACCTCAGGCACAATACGCTGCAATTCAAAATAACACAGGGCGTTTGATGTCAGATCGATATCGAAGGCGGCGAAGCCATCCGTCACTTCAATTCGCTTTGTCGTGATCTGCGGGCGCGAGCATTCCCGCAGTATTCTCAGTTGCCTCTTTGACGGGTTTGCGGGTGCGCCCATGTTGAGCCATGCCTTTAACGGGTTGCAGCAGATCTCGTCTACCGTCTTTATCAATAAAAAATATTCGCCGTCTTTCACGTTGACCGAAAAGCGCAACTGGTTTTCATCGCGCCCTTCGGCAACCGGATTCCACGCGATGCCGCGCAAGTCCCCGGCGCCGGATTTCGTCACGATAAACTGCTCGTTCTTCGCGATGGCAGCAGGGTAAAGGTCTTTGTAAAAAACGTAAGTCCAATACGTCGGCTTCGGGATCATCCCGTTCGCGATTAAACCGAAGCAGCCTGAAAACGGCGTGAAAGACACGCCCGATTCCTCAAAAACGTCCCCGAAGGTCCAATACGAATAGGAAGCGCAGGTATCCCCCAGTTCGCTCAGGAGGCGCGCCACGTATGCGGCGTTCAGGTTTGTGTCGTGAATGGGGTTACTCGGGCTGTAGGACGTGTTGAACTCCGTTATGTGCATTTCCATTCCCCTGAATTCCGGGAAGCTGTCAACGATGGCGCGGCTTTGCAGGGGCTCGGACATGAACCCCTCATGGGGCCTGAGTTTCTGGTATACATAGCGGCCTTCCCTGTCAGGCGATTCCGTGCCGTAGGCGTGCCTTGTTATGAAATCAAGCGGGACTTTGTTCTTGAGGCAGTACTCCAGAAAGCATCGCATCCAGCGCTCGTCGTCAACGCCGCAGATCGCAGGCCCCCCGACGCGGATGCGCTCGTCGCGGCTCTTGATCGCCCTGCTTGTCACGTCGTAAAGCGTGAAGTATTCAGCCATATCCGCGTCTTTCCAGAACACGCTTAAGTTTGGCTCGTTCCATACCTCAAAGGGCCAGGAGATCACTTCGTCCCTGCCGTAGCGGCCAATCCAGTGATCGATAGCCGCCGTTACCAAACGAGCCCACTTGCCGTAATCGGAGGGAGGGGTGACATTGCCCTTCCAGTAAAAAACCGTCTGATCCCCCGAAGCCATCTTCTCAGGCATGAAGCCCAATTCTACAAAGGGCTTGAGGCCCAGCGAAAGGTAATCGTCAAACGCCATATCGATATACCTGAAGTTGTATTCTTCCTTTTCGACGCCGTCTTCGGTATAAGTGTGGTATACCGCCATATCATCGCAAAAGAGCCCGTGCCCGCGGATATACGAGAAGCCTATGTCCTTCTGCACCTTCTCAAGCTGCCTGTGGTACTCATGCCGCAAAGCCAGGTTTATCCTGCCCGTGCCTACGCAAAAAGCGGCGTTGTTTTTGAATGGTACGGTATCTTCGGGGTTGATTTGGTAAGTGTTAGTTTTCATCGTATTGTCCTCCTGTACTGGTATTCTGAATAATTATAATAGAAAACTTACCGTGTATGTATAGGTAGATGAATGGGTTACCAGGGTGTTTCTTTGTCATCTGCCCCCCAAAAGGGTAATAGAATATAAGAAGGCCAAGTGGGTGAGGTGGGCACAACAACCCCTTCTTGATGGTGACTGCCATCATCCTTATGAGATGGTGCAACAGTCACCTTTTTATTGATATTGCAATTATTACGATATGGAGTGTATAATTAACCATGTACCAACGCAAAATATTCGAAGCGGGGCATATGCACCTTTGGGACGCCAAGGGCGATAATGAAGTAAACGAGGGCCGCATTTCTCACTGCCACAAGGAATGTGAAGTTTATTATATGGTTGACGGAGAATCGGAATTTCATGTAGAAGGCCGGGTATTTAACCTTTTTTCTGACAGTGTTCTCTTGATACCATCCAATTATTTTCACGGCTGGAAATATCCCCCCGGAAAAATACATCATCGTATTACAATTCATTTTCTTCCTGAACTACTAAATAAAACTGAAAGGGATTATTTCCTGAATTTATTTACCGAGCCGCTCCATTTCATGGGCGATTCTCAACATGATCTTAAATTTTATGTCCATGCCCTTACCGATTGCAGTTTAATGGAACTGCATTTTCAAAAATTGGCGGCCAGGATAAGAACGATTGCCCTTTTAACACAGATTTATTATCTAAGATCCACAAAAGCCGCAAAACCTGTTGTTCTGAACGAAAGAATCAGCGAAATAGTGTTATACCTTGAGGAACATCTAAAAGATGATATCACTATGGAGGATTTATCAAGCCGTTTCCATATAACCAAAAACCATCTTCATTTTATCTTCCATAAAATGGTAGGAACACCACTGATGAAATACATAGCGATAAAGCGCCTTGGACTGGCGCGTCAGGATATACTAAACGGTAAACAGATCGGAGAAGCGGCACGCCTTGCGGGATTTAATGAGTACACATCATTTTACCGCGCATATAAAGCTTTCTACGGCTCATCGCCTTCAAAGCTTTTGAGTAGCGGCGTAAATGCTTCTATATCATAAAACATATAGACTAATTGGATATTTTCTGTAGTAAAATTGATTAAATCGTAGAATTCGCAATAAAGACCGTAGTTTTAGCCATTGCGTTACCTCTATTTTGCTTTATGCTAAACAGATAAAACTATGAAGAAGTTCATTATACCAAAAAAGTATCAACTCTTCTTCTTTGTCTTACCGGGGATACTGTTCATCTTTCTGTTTCAATACCTGCCGCTGTGGGGCTGGTCATTCTCGCTGTTCCAGTACAGGCCAGGACGGCCCCTCTTTGCCTCTGTCTTTGTGGGGTTGGACAATTTCAAACAGCTTTTCGGAAATCCCATACTTAGATCAAACCTGCTGCGGGTGTTGAGAAACACTATGGCAATTCACTTTTTGGGCTATCTGTTTTCGCCTCTTCCGATGCTGTTTGCGATTTTCCTTACTGAAATCAAGTCCAAAAAATTCCAGAAGACAATACAGTCTTTGACTACATTGCCTCACTTTATAAGCTGGGTAAAACTTTTTTCACTGGCGACCAGCCTGTTTGGGGCAAACGGGCTGGTAAACTCCATCCTACAGCAGCTTGGATCGGGAATGCGGATCAATATCCTCAACAGTCCGAAAAACGTATGGCTGACACAGGTTCTATTACAGCAATGGAAGGGGCTGGGCTGGAGCGCGATAATTTACTTTGCCGCCATTGCCGGGCTGGATCAGGAGCTATACGAAGCCGCCATGGTGGATGGTGCAAACAGGTGGCAGAAGATATGGTTCATTACTTTGCCCCTTCTCATCCCCACCTATTTTGTCCTGCTGATAATCAGCATAGGGCATTTCCTAAATACAGGGATAGACCAGTACCTCACCTTCGGCAACGCGCTGAACAAGGAATACATCGAGGTACTGGATCTATATGTTTACAATCTTGGAATAGGAAGCGGGCAGATCTCCTACAGCGTGGCTGTGGGAATTATGAAATCCATTGTGGCGCTTGTATTGTTTGCCACCGCCAATTTCGCGTCCAAACGGATTCGCGGAAACAGCGTTTTTTGAGGAACGGGCATGATAACGAGAAAAAAAACAAGTGGCAATGATATCCCTTTCAATATGACTACTGGCTTTGTCTTTCTAATTTTTACCTTTTTATGCGTGTACCCATTTTATTACCTCTTGATCTGCACTATAAGCAACAGAAGAATGGTGGATTTGGGGAATATTGTTTTCATTCCCCATGGAATTAATTTTTCCAACTATATCGAGATATTCAAAATTCAAAATCTGGGAAGAGCCGCAATGGTATCAACTGCGCGTACCCTTGGAGGTACCGCGTTGAACTTGTTCTGCACTTCCTATATGGCGTATTTCTTCACAAAGCAGGATATGTGGGGACGCAAGGTTTTGTACCGTTTTGTGGTGATTACCATGTATTTTTCCGCGGGTCTTATTCCCACCTACCTTAACAACCGTATGCTTGGGTTAACCAATACTTTCTGGATCTATATAGTGCCGGGACTTATTTCGGTATACAACATGATTCTGGTAAAAACTTCGATTGAGGCAATGCCGCCTGATCTTGAGGAATCGGCCTTTCTCGATGGCGCGGGGTATATGCGCCGATTTTTCAGAATAGTGCTGCCTTTACAAAAACCCATTTTGGCGACGGTTGCCCTGTTCACGGCCGTCGGTCACTGGAACGATTTTTTTACCACAAAACTCTACATCACAAACACGCGCCTTTACACCATGCAGTTTGTGTTATACGAAATGCTCACCCAGGTAAAGGCCGCAGCGGAACAGATCTCGGCGGAGGATCCGTTTGCGACCATTACCCCCACGGGTATACGGCTTACCCTTACTGCCGTTGTCGTTATACCGGTTATGTTGGTGTATCCATTCATCCAGCGCTATTACGTCAAGGGAATCATGGTTGGGGCTGTAAAAGGTTAATTTTGCCTGTCTGTATTATTACAGGGCAGGCTAAAAAATTTTGGAGGAAACATTATGAAACGGTTTGTATTTACATTGATGACGGTTCTTCTGGTTGTTCACGCGGTAAGCGGTACCGGCAGAAGAGAGAGCACGATTCCCACAATTACCCTGTATCCGCAGGCGGCAAATATCTCGTCAGGCGTTGTGGGAGGATGGAAGGGTGACTACTTCGCCTCGCGTGGTTTTATCCTTGACGTATGGGCGTACTCGGATGAAAGAACCAATACGATTCTGGCGTCAGGCGATCTGCCCGATGTCATGTATGTCAACCAGAACATCCTTGATGATATGATTTTAGGCAGAATGTTGGTCAATCTTGACGGTCACCTTAATAAAATGCCCCATGCCATGTCATATCAGCCGCTTGGCACGGCTCTCAATTTTGTCAGGCAGGCCAGGAGCACTGGAACACGTGGTCTTTACATACTGCCCCTCACGGTCGGAGACAATGCGACAAAGTATGCGGTGGCCGATTCCACGGAACGCCGCGCGGTTAAAGTAAGATGGGATGTGTACCAACAGATTGGCGCGCCGAAGCCCCGCAATTTTGACGATCTTCTTGACATCATGGAGCAAATGCTCAGGGCTTCACCCAGGGACCGTGACGGTAATCCCTTCTATGGCACCATCCTGAACAACGGCACTGACACCACTTATTGGGGATGTATTTCGTTGTGGAATAATTGGCAGGGGTATGTGGATAATCATCTGCCCTACCTTCTTGAGACCAACATGGTAAAAGGGGAAGTGAGTTCCATACTCAGTACAAACAGCGTTTATTATCAGGGTTTGAAATGGTACAACCAGGCATACCGCAGGGGGCTTATGGATCCGGATAGCATCAATAATGATCGGGCTACCCAAAAGGTAAAAGTAGACGCCGGTTATGCGCTAATTCCAAGCGGAGGTCTTCCCGGTTGGGCGCCGGTCTTTTATGAGATTTACGTTCCTAATACCAATATCTATTATTCATACAGCAGTATGTATGGCAATGTTGGTATCGGCATAAGCGCTAAATCACGAAACCTTGACGCAAGCATCGCTTTTCTTGATATGCTTTGCGACGCCGATGCCATGCTGACCATTACAAACGGACCTGACGGAGATTACTGGTATTCCGACGGGAGGGGCAACGCATTCTTTACCGAGGCGGGAACAAGGCATAATCAAAACGCCGCTTTGGCTGATTCTACGGGATATATACTGAAAAACGGAGAAAGGCTTGAATTATGGAATACTCCCTGGGTAATAAACACCGCGGCGGAAACGAGCTTCAGGGATGGACAGGGAAATTTCCGTACACCCCGCGTTCAGCAATGGCGCGAATTCAATGAGTTGAACAGCCAAAGTGATTCTTTTAGGCAATGGCAGCGGACCACGGGTTACGCGTCATGGAAAGACTGGCTTAATCAATATAATGCTTTCTACCCGGCCAGCCCTCTTGACGGCGTTAATGAATTTTGTTCCATACCTGACAATAATATGCAGCTTATAGTCTCCGCTATCAAGGACGCTGTCGTCACCGCAAGCTGGCAAATGGTGTATGCCAGTTCCGACACCGAATTCCAGAATATCTGGAACAGAATGGTTTCTGACTGTCAGGGTCTGGGCGCCCAGAGAGTCATTGACTGGAGGCTTGCCGACATACGAAGTGCCAGAGCGACAAAGGATTCGTTGATCGCTCGATGATAGTATGGTAGTTTATTTCCATGATTCTCAATTGTCTTGAAAACAGGCAGTCAGGCGGTTATACGACTTTTGGAAGCGTATGGGATAAAGGAGAAGTAACCGGACCGTACTTTTCATTGACCAGTGAAAAAGGAAAACCCATACCCGTACAAAGCAGGGTAACCGCCTACTGGCCCGATAAAAGCGTCAAGTGGGCCACCCATACCGCCGATTCCGCGCTTATGGGAAAGACAGTTATTATTACGCCGGGTGAAGAAGTATCTTCTTATACCGAACCGGCGCTTGCCCGTGAAGAAGGCGAATATTACCTGGTTGATACCGGGAAATTGCGGGCGCGTGTACCTTGCGCCAGGAAACCGGCGCAAGCCGCTTCCCCGGCTCAGACGCTTATAGAAGATGTAAACCTCGATGGCAAACTCATTGTCGCAAAAGCATACCCGATACTGAGGCTTGAGCGCCGACGCCATGATGGCGCTTCGCTTTACACCGAAGATACATCATATCACGGGCAGATTAATTTAATTACTCTTGAAGAAAACGGCCCGTTAGCCTGTGTCTTCCGCTTTGAGGGCGTACATATTCCTGATGATTCGGCGGGCTGTTCAATGCCCTTTGTAACAAGGCTGTATTTCTTCGCCGGTAATGCTGAAATCCGCTGTGTCCATACATGGTTTTTTGACGGAAAGGAAGAACGGGATTTTCTCAAGGGTATGGGAATCTGTTTTGAAACAACTCTTGAAGGCGAAGCCTATAATCGGCATATACAGTTCGGCACTGAACAGAGTCGTTGTTTTCACGAGGCGGCGGTTATAATGAATTGCAGCCGCCCAAGGCTGCCGCCCTCTGTTTTTGAATCGCAAATGTCAGGCGAAATTCAGCATTATGCTGAAGGCAGTATTGAAGCAAAAGCTGCTGATGATTTGCCAATATGGAACCGTTACAGCCTGATTCAGGACAGCTCTTCGCATTTTGTTATTCGCAAGCAGACCGAAGAAAGGTGCTGCGCTATCGAGTGTTTACACGGCTATCGCCCTCCGGGTGTGATGGCTGTAAACGGTGTCGGTAACGGTATAATGCTCGCAATCAAAGATTTCTGGCAAAAATATCCTTCCGGCCTAGAAGTATGCGGATTGAATGACAGCACCAGTAAATGTACCGCATGGTTTTACTCGCCGGAAGCGGCGGCATACGACTTTCGGCATTACTCGACAAAAAGTTACCCACAATCATTATATGAAGGCTTTGAGGAAGTGGGCGCTTCCGCTTACGGTATCGCCGTAACAAGTGAATGTACGCTTTCAATAATAAATAGTTGTCCTGACTATGAAACTATAACCGAATTTTCACGGCGCGTACAAAAGCCCCCTGTATATATCGGAACACCGGAATATTACCACGAAAAAAGGGCTTTCGGTTTTTGGAGCCTGAAAAAAACCAATACGGAAATGGAAATATGGTTTGAAGAACAGCTAGAGAAAGCCGTGAATTTCTATATTCAGGAAGTAGAGAACAGGAACTGGTACGGCCTTTTTGACTACGGCGATGTTATGCACACCTACGACCGTATACGGCACTGTTGGCGTTATGATATGGGAGGCTTTGCCTGGCAGAACACCGAACTTGTTCCTACATATTGGTTGTGGCTGTATTTCCTTCGTACAACAAGGGATGATTTTTATACTTTGGCTGAAGCCATGAGCAGACATTGTTCCGATGTTGACTTTTATCATTTTGGCCCCATGAAGGGTATTGGTTCGCGCCATAATGTCAGGCATTGGGGTTGTTCATGCAAGGAACCGCGAATAGGAATGGCCGGCCACCACAGGTTTTATTATTATCTAACAGGCGATCAACGGATTGGTGATTGTATGGACGATGCCGCCGACGCAGATCTTTCAATGGTCAATTGTCCTCATTTTCTGGAAACCGATAAAGAAGGGAAAAAACAGGTGGTCATCAGAAGCGGTCCAGATTGGTCGTCTTTTGTTTCAGACTGGATGACAAAGTATGAGCGTACACTTGACGAGCGTTACAGGCAAAAAATAGAAACCGGTATCAATGATATTGCCAAATCGCCTTTTGGTCTTGCCTCAGGTCCGGAATTTGAGTATGACAGCGAAAATGCCCGGCTTGTTTACCGTGGAGAGAACGATAATACCGTCAATATGCACCTTCAAATTAGTATGGGCGGTACGCAAGTATGGCTTGAAACAGCCTATATGCTGGAAAATGACGCGCTCAAAAAAATGCTTGTGGATCACGGGAAATTCTACTTCTTACAGAAAGAAGAAAAAAGCGCGCAAACAGGCGGGCAAATTATCAACAGGCCGTTCTCGCTTCCGTATTTTGCGGCCGGCCTAGGAGCGTATTCAGCTTTCGTAAATAAAGACAAAGACCTGGCGGAATTGATTTGGTATGAGCTGCTCAAGGAAATGTCAAACGAAAATGACGAACCCGGTTTCAAGACTGGTTCCTACGCGTTTGGCCCTGACGGAAAGCCATTGGAAGAATTATCTTTTAGCAGCCCCGGCAGAGCAAGTACAAACTATATAACGCAATGGAGCCTCAATGTCATAATGGCTCTGGATTTCATAAGGGAATATCTTCCTGAAACCATGATAAAGAAGGCTGGTATAACATGAGCCAATACAAATTAAGCGGTTTCGCGGACGAGGCGGGAAAAACGGCAGAAGAACAGATGAGAGTCCTGGGACTGAACGGCATATTTAGTATTGAGCTTAGAAGCATAGATGGGAAAAATGTTCTCGATTTGACAGAAACGGAATTATTGGCCCTCAAGAGAAAATTCGAGGAAAGGGGTTTTTCGGTTTCCGCCATAGGATCGCCCATAGGCAAAACACCTATAGAGGAAGATTTCAGCTTTACCATGACAGCCTTTGAAAAAGCATTGAAAGCCGCAGAAATTCTGGACACCACCTATATCCGGGCTTTCAGTTTCTATATCCCAAAGGAAACCGATCCCATGCGATGGGCCGACGAAGTTATTTCCCGGCTTACGGAATTAGTCAATACGGCGGATAAAAAAGGCAAACGTTACGTTCTGGAAAACGAATCGGGGATTTTCACGAATATACCCTCCTGCTGCGCTTATGTAACAGAAAGGATCCCCGGACTTTCCCTTGTTTTCGATCCCTCAAATTTTATCATGAATGACGCCGACTGCCTTCAGGCGTGGAACCTGTTGAAAAAGAAGGTAACCTATTTCCATATAAAAGACGCCACGAGAAACCCGAGGCATCCTGTCCCAGCGGGAGAGGGTGAGGGATGTATCGCGGAAATCCTGAAAGACGCTTACACAAACGGGTTTGACAATTTCCTTTCGGTGGAACCACACCTGGGGTATTTAGATAATCTGAACGATGCCCAGCGATTTACCACCGCCGCTAATGCACTTAAAAGACTATTGAACAGCGCATTAGGCGCAAGTCTTGAGGAAGTGGATATAAGGAGTGTTTTACATTATAGACAAAGTTGAGCTGAGTATCAATGGACTTGGCAATATGGGAATCAGCCATGTTAAGAGAATTGTCGGTGTCGGGCTTTATAGAAGAGGTTGAAACTTTACCGTCCATGAACTTTAATCCAGAAATGGGAAAAGCGGTAACAAGCGCCGAGACTTAAAAGTTTCTGAGGAAATTTTAGAATTGCCATTGACAGAAGACGGGCTTGTCGCTGAGGTGATGTAGGACTGCGAGAAGCTTGAATCGGGGAAGTATGATTTATGAATTTTTTGATTAGGTTTCTTTAGGGCAGGGCCAATGAGTATAAGAAGTTTTTTACGATTCTTTTCCTTCAAAAAAAAATTGAGCCTTGCCCTCTTTTATAAAATACAATAAAATGAGGTTATGGTCAGGCTGCTTATAACAACAGAAAACGCCGAATATCAGATAATTAAATCTTTAAAGTTAAACCGCGAGAAACGGAATAAATTACATGAAATATTTATCGAAGGGACAGAGTGTATAAAACAGGCAATAAAAGCCAATATCGAAATTACCCGAATAATTATTAACAAGGAAATTGATTTATCAAATTGGGGAAAAAGCGTTATTACACAATTTGAAAACGCAAAAATAATTGAGATGTCAAATCATTTGTACAATGATTTATCAGAAAAAACAGACCCTTCCGAAATGCTGGTAACGGCAAAAATTATTCCAAATAAAGTTGCTGATCTTAATACAGAAAATCCGTTCATAATAGTCTCTGACAGGCCGAGTGATCACGGGAATTTTGGCTCCCTGATTCGGTCGGCAAACGCTTTTAGCGTGGACGGTATATTCATAATAGGGCATGGAATAGATATTTATGAGCCAAAAGTGATCAGGGCAAGTCTGGGAAGCGTCTTTTTTGCGAAGATTATTCCGATAGAATCAACAGAGAAATTAATGGAGTATATCAAAACCCAAAAGACCAAAAACAATATGGCAATAATCGGAACTGATTCTGTGGGAGATGTGTCGCTGGAAAATTGTAAAATAAAGAGACCCATAATGGTAATTATGGGGAATGAGGCCAAAGGGATGAGTGTCAAATTAAAAGAAATGTGTGACAAGATAATACGAATACCAATGGAAGGAAATCTAAATTCACTGAACGTGTCATGCGCGGCGTCAATTATGATGTGGGAAATTTATAAAGGAGGATGATCGCGGACGCACCTTGCTTGCCGTCTCCAAAAGGGTTCCTAAATGCCGAGCTTTTCGCACCCGAATTGTGCCAATTTTCTTACCCGCGTATCCTCATGGTTACAGCTCTTCTTAATCAGAGAATGATATTTACTGTCGCCGGAATTTATCATGCCACCCAATACGTTGCATTTCCAGCGCCACATGCCTTCTTTGCCGATGTACCAAAACCGGGGATTGACGACATTCTGGTATGTGTCTTCGTCCATTTCCAATATCCGTTCGGGGTTGAGGTATTGCACAAACTCCGCCAACAGGGGAAAGTCCTTCGTTTCCGTAAACTTGTTTTTATTCAGGGGACAGGCGTCCTGACAGGCATCGCATCCGTATAACCATGTCCCCATCAGCGACCGTGTATTCTCATCCGGCGCATCCTCTTTCGCGAAGCATTGAAGCTGGGTAACGCATTTACCCCTGTTCATTGAAAAAGCGCCTGACAGGGCTTTCGTGGGACAGACTTGCATACACTTCCCGCATTCGTCATTGCAGGCGGACAAGCGGATGTCGTCTTCCACGGGATCATAATCCAGCTCCTCGTCCGTGACCCATGCGTCAATCCAGATATAGGAGCCGTGTTCGTTGTTGTAAATAAAATTGTTTCGCCCGAATTTTCCGAGGCCCGCCCTGGCCGCCGCTAATCTGTCCGGAACACCGCATTGAAGCAAACGTAATCCGAGGATTTTCAAATACGTTTCAAATTCAAATTTAGCCCGGTATTCATCTGAAATGGGGAGCCTGCCATCAAACATATACACTTTCCCAATCAGCCCAACCAGGCTTTCCGGTACTTTGTATTTATTGTATCGTCGCGTACATACGATGATCGACTTCGCGGCTTCGGGTGGATTGGCATTACCGTACAACTGCTCGTACAGTTCTTTTGATTCTGGAAACGACTTGACGCGCTCATCCAGTTGCCGCGTATATTCCTTTATAGCGCTTACCGGGATCACGGCGCACGCCAGGTATCCCAACTGCAACGCTTTTTGTTTTATATCTTTTTTCACTGTTTTCAGTGTATTCCCTAAGGGTTTCCACGTCAACACCTGGAAACGCCGGTCTTTACTTTTGCGTGAAGGAGGCTTACTATATAGGTACTACGAAAGAAGCTGGAGGCGAATATATGAAAATCACAGCGCAACTGTACAATACCCGTGACTATTGCAAGACGCCTGACGGTATTGAGGCGACACTGCGCAGGATCAAGGCAATTGGCTTTGACGTAATCCAGATTTCGGGCTTTGGCCCGTGCGACCCGGACCTGATAGCCAGGTGGGTAAAGGAATTGGGCCTGGAAGTCTGCATCACCCATTCGCCGTGGCCGCGGATGACGGATGCGGCGGAATTGAAGAAGCTGATTGCCGAGCACAGGAAACTTGGCTGCAAGATTATTGGCCTTGGCGCGAGGCCCGGGGACGCTTACCCCAACAGTTATGAGGGCTGGACGAGGTTTATTAAAAAGGCGAATGAAATCACGAAACAGATTAAGGATGAGGGCCTTGATTTCAGCTACCACAACCATGATTTTGAATTTGAAAAATGGAACGGGGTTGCGGCTTTCGACCGCCTGATTGAGGAAGCGCCTGATCTTCTTTTTACGCTGGATACGTTCTGGGTACAGGCCGGAGGCGCAAACCCCTCGAAATACATCAGGAAACTGGAAGGACGCATCAAGGTCGTTCATTTTAAGGATTTCAGGATTGTCAACCGCGAAAGGCAATTTGCGGAAATAGGGCAGGGCAACCTTGATTGGGACGAAATTATCCCGATTTGCAATTCGACCGGTATCGGTTACGCGGCTATTGAACAGGACGCGAACTGGCTCTCTGATCCGTTCCAGAGTTTGGCCATGAGCCGGGAATTTCTCTTAACGAAATCACTGCAATAATGGCAATAACTCCGGACTGCTTGCGTAAAAGCCGGATTGCGTATACCATGAATAAAGTCATTCCAAAAGGCAAAAAGGAGTAAGCTTATGGTATCGTTTACAAAGATCGGGATCGAGTATTCGCACAGGTTTTTGGGTTATGACGGGGAGGCCCAGTACCTTCACGGCCACCACGGCGAACTGACGATTGAGGTCGAAGGCGAAGTCAACGGCGCCAACGGTTTTGTCAAGCCGTGCAATGACATCAAACGCATCGCCTGGGACTATCTGCAGAACTTTGACCACGCGTTGATTTTACAGAACGACGATCCGCTGCTTCCTGAGGTTCTGAAAGTATACGAAAAGCAGGGCATACGAAACGGCGCGCCTTCCAACAGGACGAAAGGACTGCCCATTGATACCGACCTCGCGAAAGCGTACCCTGAATGCCGCCTCGTGGTGGTCAAGAAGGTTGCGACCTGCGAAAACCTTATCGAGCTGTTTCATTCCCTGTTGAAAGACAAGATCAACATCAAGAAGATGACATTTACTTCCGGCATGAACGGCGCGTCAACCTCTTATTGATAATTCTCCAATACCAATACGGGGTAGATGATGACCACAAAACAGAGAATCGGTCAGCGTATCGCGCTGGGTTTTACGGGGACCGCCGTGAGCGAAGAACTGCGCCGCCTCGTGACCCTGTACAAGGCCGGCAATATTATCCTGTTCCAGCGTAACATAGAGAGCGCCTCCCAGACAAAGGCCCTTTGCGATGAGCTTCAGGAACTGGTCCGCTCTGAAACGGGGGAGCCGGCTTTCATTGCGATTGATCAGGAAGGGGGCACCGTGGTCAGGCTTCCATCTGACATGGTGAACGTTCCCGGCGCAATGGCCCTGGCGGCTTCGGGAAAACCCGAAAATGCCGCCCTTGCCGCGAAGATCACCGCCGCCGAGCTTAAGCGCATTGGCGTCAACCTGAACCTCGCGCCTGTGCTGGACGTTAATTGCAACCCGGACAACCCCGTCATAGGGAGCCGCAGCTATTCCCCAAAGCCTGATGAAGTTGCCGCTTTCGCCTGCGCCGCCGTCAGGGCCTTTAATGAGGTGGGGCTCATGTGCTGCGGCAAACATTTTCCCGGCCACGGGGACACCTCGGTGGATTCCCACCTTGACCTTCCCCTGGTGGACTTGAGCCTCGCCGCTCTGGAAGCGAGGGAACTTGTCCCATACCGCGCCGCCATTGAGGCGGGCATCCCCGCGATAATGACCAGCCACATCCTCTTCCCGCAGATTGAGCCTGAAAAAATCCCCGCCACCATGTCGGCAAAGATCCTCAGGGGACTGCTCCGGGAAAAGCTGGGCTTCAAGGGCCTCATCCTGAGCGACGCAATGGAGATGGAAGCAATCAAGACCCACTACGGCATGCCCTCTGGCTGCGTTGAAGCCCTGTCCGCCGGGGTGGATATAATCTACCTCTGCCACGAAATGCAAGAGGTGGAGGAAAGCCTCAAAGCGGTATATGCCGCCTACGAAGCCGGCCGCTTTGACGAAAAGGAAGCCGACGCTTCGGTGGAACGCATACTCCGCCATAAAGCGAAGTACGCGGCCTTCGGCCTCGGCGGCGCCGAGGACAGCGACGAGGCAGTTCAGCACCGGAGAGAATTGAACGCAGTCCTGACGCAAAGCACGCTGGCACCCCGGGAGTACGGCAAGTCGCCGCCGCCGTTTGGATCGGCGCCTTTTTTCCTCGGGCCGCTCGCGTACCGCTCTACTTATGCCTCCTCAACTCCG
>JGI24698J34947_10000746_pt1 | contig 16021 bp, 13 predicted proteins | sample TergutMp193P3_FD_34947 | JGI IMG/M metagenome (IMG submission 34947) | reverse complement strand
CTCGATCTTTTGCTGTACATGATACGCAAAAACGAGATTAACATTTACGACATTCCAATCGCCCAGATAACCGAGCAGTACATCGAGTACCTCTGCGCAGCCGAAACCATGGACTTGGAAGACCTTACCGCCTTTCACGCGATGGCGGCGACCCTGCTGTACATCAAAAGCCGCACATTGCTTCCCGTTGAAATGGACGAAGACTCTGACGGCGAAGACCCAAGGACGGAGCTTGTTGAGCGCCTTATTGAATACCAGAAATATAAAAAACTTTCCGAACTCATGGAAGAAAAAGAAAAGGAAAACGAGTGGATGATAGAACGGCGCAGATTACAGCATAATCTGCCCTTTGCCGACGAAGACGATATATGGCAGCAGGTAGACATTTGGGACCTTTTAAAAACATTTTCTTCTCTTACGGTGAACATTGGCGCTGAGCGGATTATCGACCTTTACGAAGAAGTTACCGTAAACGAAAAAACCACCCTTCTTTCGGAATATCTTGAAAACCGCGGAGAGTGCCGGTTTACTGAACTTATCATCCGCCCCGGGGCATTGGACGTGGTATGCGCCTTTCTTGCTGTTCTGGAAGCTGCAAAACTGCGCATGATTATACTCTTTCAAAACCGCCTTTTCGGTGATATTCTAATAAGACCAAACCCACAAGCATAAGCGGAGTTTTTTGTGAGCAAAAATATTTATAAAGAAGCGTCCCTTGTAGAAGCGATTCTCTATCTTGAAGGCGAGCCTATAGACGAGGACGCCATTTCACGCATCAGCGGTCTTTCAATGGACGATGTAGCGGCGGCGCTGGTCAATCTTAGCGAGCGTTACAGCGCAGAAGGCTGCGGACTTGAGCTTTCACGCGTCAGCGGCAGAATAATGCTGGCGGCCAAGCGCGAATACTGGGAAATCCTTAAAGAGCGCTACGGCAAAAAAAGCGAGGGAAAAATCTCGCGCGCCGCCATGGAAACGCTGGCAATCGTCGCTTATTCCCAGCCGGTCACCAGAGCGGAAATTGAAAAAATACGCGGCGTTAACGCGGACAATATGATACGGCTCCTTATGGAAAAAACCCTTGTGCGCGAAGCGGGGAAAAAAGATATTCCCGGAAAGCCCGTAACCTACGGAACCACAAAGGAATTCCTTAAACTTTTCAGTTTGAACTCAATCGCTGATCTTCCAAAACTAAACGAGATCGATTTGGAAAAATTCGAGCTTCAGGGGGAGAAATATTAGGCTTCAAGTTTTTCTTTCCCACGCCGGAGTTGCTTCAAGAAGAGCCGCGGAGGATATCATCGCGCAGGGCAGGGTTTCTGTAAACGGCGAAACAATCACTACGCAGGGAAGCAAGGTAACGGAGGGCGACACCGTCCTTCTTGACGGAAAGCCCCTGCGTCTTGAAGACAGGCAGATTTACCTCGCGCTTAACAAGCCGTCCGGTTATATTTGCAGTTCAAGCGATCCGCAGGGGCGGCCCCTTGCCCTTGATCTGCTTACATCATCAAAGGAAAGGCTCTACAATGTAGGGCGGCTGGACTTTTTATCATGCGGCCTTATTTTTTTTACCAACGACGGAAACTTCGCAGGCCGGCTTGGGCACCCCGGAAGCGGCATTGAGAAAGAATACATCGTGGAAGCGACAGGCCCAATTCCTGACACTGCAATCGACGCATTTAATTCAGGCATAACAATTGAGGATGTCTATTACAAGGCAAAGTCCGCGCAAAGGACGGGCAGAAAGAGCATAAAAATTATTCTTGTCGAAGGTAAAAACCGCGAAATCAGGCGGGTATTTTCACATTTTCATCTGCATCCGGCCCTTCTGCGAAGGATTAGAATCGGGACAGTCCTTCTTGGCGATTTAGCCGAAGGCCGTAGCCGGCCTTTAACTGAAAACGAAATTAGTGATTTAATGCGGGAGTAATTCATGGTAATCGCTATTGACGGCCCGGCAGGTTCGGGAAAAAGCACCATAGCCAAACTGCTGGCGGAAAAACTTAAAGACTCAGGCGGGAAGGAGTTTACCTATATCAATTCCGGTAATCTGTACAGGACTATAACTTTGGGCTGTCTGAAGGCGAAGATCGACCTGTGCGACAGCGAAAAAGTAATTGCTTATGCCCAAAAAATCGATATTTCATACAAGGGAACCGAAGTTTTTCTTGACGGGGAAAATGTTACGGAACTCCTTCATACGGACGAAATAGACAGGCACTCTTCGCCGCTTTCGGCCATTGTCCCTGTCAGGTACATTGTAAACGACATAATCCGCGCTCTGGCGCAGGGACGCAACGCAGTGGTGGAGGGCAGGGACATGACCACCGTGGTTTTCCCGGATACTCCGTACCGCTTCTACCTTGACGCATCGGCGGATACAAGGGCAAAAAGGCGCTTTGACCAGGGTGTTTCAAATTTAAGCCTAGAAGAGATAAAACAGGCTATTTTGCAACGGGACGAAATTGACAAAAATAAGGCCGAGGGAAGCCTTAAAATCGCCGAGGGGGTTCAATATTTGGATACATCGGGCTTGACCATTATTCAAGTTTATGAGAAATTGATAGAGAAGATTCAACATTAAGGAAAGAAAAGAAGATGGCTGAGAAGGAAGTGGCATCGGACACGAGTCCGGTAAAAGACGGTGAAAACATCCAAACTCAATTACAGGAAGAGTACCTGAAGTCTCTTGAACAGCTAGAGGAAGGCCAGCTTGTCGAGGGCAAAGTAGTGCAGGTTACTCCGGATCAGGTTTTCATCGACGTAAATTACAAATCAGAAGGAAAAATTCCCATCTCGGAATTCGCAAAGATTCCAAATGTAGGCGATTCCGTTTCGGTTATTCTTGTCGCGAAGGAAAACAAGCACGGCGAAGTAATCGTTTCCAAGCAAAAAGCGGACGCAAAACTCTTTTGGAAGAATTTAAGGCAGGCGTATCAGGATCACCTTGCCGTAGACGGAACAGTGGAAAAACAGGTAAAGGGCGGCTTTGATGTAAATCTTGGAGCGGGGGTGCACGCTTTTCTTCCCGTCAGCCAGTCAGATATACAGAAAGTTGACAAGCCTGAAAAAATATTAAATCAAAAAATTCAAGTTTACGTTGAGCGTCTTTATTCGGACGGAAAAATCAACATCGTGGTTAACAGGCGCAAGTTCATGGAAGAAGACCTTGAACGCAAGCGCAACAATTTCTTCGAGAACACGCCGATTGGCTCTGACGTAACAGGCGTTGTAAAAAGTTTTACCTCATTCGGCGCGTTCATCGATTTAGGAGGCTTCGACGGCCTTTTGCACATTAACGACATGAGCTGGGGACACGTTACGCGCCCAAAAGACTTTGTAAAAAAAGGCCAGGAGATAAAGTTAAAAGTTATCCGCATAGAACGTCAGGAAAAAAGAATCAACCTTTCTCTGAAGCATTACTCGGACGACCCCTGGGTGCACTTTGAGAAAAAATACCACGTTAACGATATTGTTAAGGGCAAAGTTACCAAGTTGACAGACTTCGGCGCGTTTATAGAGCTTGAAGAAGGAATAGAAGGCCTCGCTCATATTTCGGAATTTTCGTGGGTAAAGAAAATTCAAAAACCGCAGGATTTGCTTAAACCCGGCGACGTTGTTGAGTGCATGATCTTGGGCTACGATCTTCAGGCGGGCCGCGTTTCGCTCGGACTTAAGCAGGTTCAGGAAAATCCCTGGGAAACTATCGAAAAAAAGTATCAAGTGGGATCAAGGATCAAGCGCAAAGTGGTAAAAGTTACCAACGCCGGAGCTTTTATAGAACTGGAAAAAGGCATCGAGGGTTTCCTGCACGCGGACGATATGTCGTGGACAAGAAAGGGAAAAGGCTCAGGACTTACGGCGGGGCAGGAAGTCGAGGTTATGGTCATCTCTGTTGACGCCGCGAACAGGAACATTAAACTTGGCATAAAACAGCTTTCAGAGGACCCGTGGAAGAATTTCTGCGAAAACCACAAGCCCGGCTCTCCCGTGGAAGGCGAAGTTTCCTCCGTTACGGACTTCGGCATTTTCCTCCGCATACCCGGCGGCATAGAAGGTCTTATCCATAAGTCAAACCTTACGGAGAACAAGGAAGACGATCCTGATGAGGCTCTTAAAAAATACAAGGCAGGCGATAAATTAAAAGCTGTTGTTCTGGAAATCCAAAGCGACAAGCAAAAGGTCGCTTTTTCAATTCGTGATTATCAAAAGAGGATTCAGAAGGATGAATTATCCCGCTATATGACAGAAGAAGAATCTTCCGACACAACATATACTTTGGGTTCTATCCTAAAATCCAAGAATTCGGAAGCTTCTTCATCAAAAGAATCCTAGCCCGGATATTCAGGACGGCATGCTGTCAAAGAGCTTTCAAACAATAATAATAAAAGACAGGGCTATTCTTGAAGTAATGGAAATTATAGAAAGAGTGGCAAAGACAGACTCGTCCGTTTTAATACTGGGGGAGAGCGGGGTAGGGAAGGAACTTTTTGCCGAACAGATACACCTGCACAGCGGCAGGAGCCGTTTCCCTTTTGTCAGGGTAAACTGCGCGGCGATCCCTGAAGGACTGCTGGAAAGCGAGCTTTTCGGCCATATAAAAGGGGCCTTTACAAGCGCGGTTTCCGGCCGCAAGGGGCGCTTTGAACTTGCGGACACAGGAACGATTTTTCTTGATGAGATCGGCGATTTGCCTCTGCCCCTGCAGGCGAAAATTTTGCGCGTTATTCAGGAGAGGCAGTTTGAAAAGGTAGGCTCCGACGCTACAATTACGGTTGATGTGCGAATTCTTGCCGCCACGAACAAGGACATCGAAGAGCTGGTGCAAAACGGCTCTTTTAGAAGCGATCTGTATTACCGCCTGAACGTACTGCCGCTTTTCATTCCGCCCCTGCGTCAGCGGCCTGAGGATATACCGGAACTTGCCGACTTTTTCCTTAAATCTTACATGAAGGAAACAAAAAAGCAGTTTTCCGGCTTTTCCAGGGACGCGCTGGACGCGATGCTTTCCTATTCGTGGCCGGGCAATGTCCGGGAGCTTCAAAACTGCATAGAACGCGCCTGTATTATAAGCAAGAACGAGTTTTTAAACAGCGAGGATTTATTCTTAAATTCCGCACAGCGCCCGTCGCAAACGGAGCCGTCTGACAGGAACCTTAAAAACGCGCTGAATGCCTTTAAGGCGGGCTTTATTCGCAAGGTGCTTGAAGAAAACAACTGGAACCAGACAGAAGCCGCTAGGGCTCTTGCCATACAACGCACTTATTTGTCAAGATTACTAAAAGAACTGAATATAATCAGTCCCAAGGAGTAGATAATGCAAAACGAAAAGATCGATGAATTTGCGCAAAAAAACAGAAACGGTATTTTTATATTTATGGGCGTAATAATTGTTGCTCTTGTAGGCTTTGTCGTTTTTCTTTTTGTTCAGGATAATCTCCTGAAAAAGGGAATAAGCGAAGTCGAAGAGTTAAACATCAGGCTTTTAGAGCTGAATATTGAACAGGACAATCAGGAATTTGTTTCTTCCGATCCGGGGAAAATTGACGAGCTTCTGGCGGAAATAGAATCCTTCGCGAAAAGAAAATGGGGATATCCGGCAGGCAGGGCTTGGGCGCTTGTAGGCCAAATTCACGCAAAAAGGGAAGAATGGCCGCAGGCGCAGGAAGCCTGGGAAAAAGCGGCAAAATCTGCCTCTAAAACTTTTCTGGCTCCAACCGCGTATTTTAACGCGGCCGCCGCGGCGGAAGAACAGGGCAAAAAGGACGAGGCCATTGGACTTTATAAAAACTGCGTATCCCAAAACATGGATTTTCCGGCCGCCCCGCGCGCGCAGTTTTCAATCGGAAGGCTTAATGAAGAGCTGGGCAACGTACCCGCCGCCGTTGAAGCTTACCGCGTAATTTTAAGCAGATGGCCTTCCATTGCGGTTTGGGCGAACATGGCGCAAAGCCGTATCGCGGTTATTGAGGTTCAATGATTTGATAAAAGGAAGCGTTTTTGTATTATTAACAGCGGCTTTCTTTTTGTCCTGCGGAATTGAGGAAAGTTATTATCTTCCTCAGGTTTCTCAAGGGTCTATCATTAGAACATTTAATACTGAGGCGACAATAAATTTCCCTTCAATAGACAGTTTTTATTATTCTGATAGTTATACTATCTATTACAAGATATATATCAGCTCTCAGAATGAATCAGGAGATTTTTCGTCTGATCCGACAACTATGAGAAATGTGAATTCACAGCTTGCAAATGATTTTAACGCAATTTATCCAAGTTCTGATCCGCTCAATACAACAGCGACCGTCAATGTGGAAAACCTGTTCAGGGGAAGAGGGTATTATGAACTTGATCTTCATACTGCGGATTTAAGGAATAAATTAACCAAAAACGGAGGAACACTGATTCTTAGTTTTCCTACGGCCGCAGGTTCATATCCTGTTGCGATTATCAACAATGAAGAATTAAACCTTTACCGTTCAAAAAACCTTATTTCTCCGCGGCCGACTGATAATTGTTTCTTTTTATACTCAACAGAATTAAGCGACAGCGCCAACGCCGTCACCAACATTAACGCCGACGTAAATGTTTCTGCTAGTACAACAGGCACAGGATTTGCGTACGTTTCCATGTACATTGTCGCTGTGGGTATGAATCCTACAGTATTTACGCCGATATACAGCAAACCAACCCATATCAATATATTTAGACTTCCAAACGCAAATTAAAATTATTTTAGTATAGATGAGAAGTCCCAAAGAATAGTATGTATTCTACTATTCATAATGCCTATTCTGTCTACTAGCGCATAGGGTACAAAAAGGAGTATACGTCAAAATACGACGCCCATTCATTAGTTTTATCCGCTATGTTTCGCGCAAGAACCGCACTGCGCCTTAGCGAAAAAAGCGACGCGCAATCATTTTCAAGGCGGCTCTGTCTGTAATTTTTATCGCCTGACGCGTTTACATAATCGGTTTTGCCATTCTTGCCGGCGTAGGCAAAACCCCATAACAACGACGACAGCGAATGTTTTTTCGTGCCTCTGGGGATAAAAAAGGCTTGCGCTTTTTCAATCATGATGCCTTGGGGCAAGCTGTCGTTAAGTGAGGTTAAAAACCCGTCCGCGTCAATTGGCGACGCAAAATCAGCAGACGCGATTTCAAAATCCGCGCTTATCCCCGTAGACAAAGGAGACGCAAATTCAATCTTGGCAAGCGGATTAAACCCCTGCGTGTACAATACAGGAATCTGCGCCCTTGTGAACGCCATGGAAAATATCTCTATCAGGCTTAAGTGTCCGTGAAAAACGGAGCTTCCTTTTTTGTTAAAACCAAAAAGCATTCTGAAAGTGTCAGGATCGCTCTTTTTCTCGGGTAAAAACGCGCCGCAAGACGCATTTTTACCGCCGTTAACCGATATTATTTCATGGTTAACAACTTTATCCGGCCTAACAGCCTGATTTTCGCATACTCCGCAAAAACCGCATTTCTCCATGCAGGTTGCGGTGCGCTCGGCGTTGTTCGACTTTTCAAGTTCCCGCTTGAGGTATTCGCCTGTTACGCAGGAATAAATATTCTTCCATGGCAGAACCCCCTCTTTTTTTTCCGATAAAAAACTGTTTACCAGATCGGCATTTTCCTCAATGAGTCTCCGCCATTCGTCTTTATTGATATACTCAGACCAGGCGTCCAGCCTACTGCCGCCACAGTAGGCCTGTTCGCATAAAAGCCCCGCCCTCTCGTCTCCCCTGCTTAAAAGCCCTTCAATCATGGAGATGAGAGGATCGGATGTGCTTACCTTGTGTCCCAGGGGTTTTAGCTTTGAGCGGATAAAATCCATTTTCTGCGACGCTGTCCTGCTGTCCATCTGAGGGGCCCATTGGTATGGGGTGTGCGGCTTTGGAACAAAAAGCCCTACGTTGATGTTAAAGTGCATGCGCGTTCTGCGCGCGACATCAATTATAAAATCGACAATTTCTTCTTCTTCGCTTGCCCCTTCGCTCGAAGGGACAGGAAGGCCAATCATAAAATAGAACTTCGCCGACTTCCAGCCCCTGCGTTTTGCCTCCTGAATTATAGCGGCGGCGGAATCGCGGGAGACTTCCTTGTTAATTGCCAACTGCCACAGATCGCGCGGCGTTTCCACGGCAAATGTAAGGCCGCTCTTTCTGGTTACAGAAATTTTTTCAAGAAGCGAAAGGGAAAAGCTTGACACTTTAAGCGAGGGCATTTGAAAGGAAACATGCCCGCCTGAGAACTGCGCGTTAAGCGTCTGGACAAGCTCGTCCACGCCGGGGTAATCGCCCGAGGAAAGTGAGGATAGGCTTATCTCATGCCAGCCGCCTTTATTTACCATTTCATGAACCTCGGATAAAATCTGCCCGGCGCTTTTACAGCGTACCGGCCTGTACCAGAAACCGGCATGACAAAACCTGCATCCGTTGGGACAACCGCGCATAATTTCCACGGAGCCGTGATTCTGAACAATTTTCATGCTGGGAACGGGAAACACCACAGATACAGCCGGCGCGGAAAAACCCGAAAAAATGGCGCGAGTTGTTTTTTCTTTTCCCTTTACCCAGATATGGCTGTGTGAGGATATTTTTTCCAATAGGACTGCCCTGCCCTGCCCTTTTTCTTTAAGACAGGCCAGTTCGCCTGCAAGATCAAAAAAGCCGTCTTCGGCTTCTCCTATCCAGAACGCGTCGATAAAAAGCGAAAAGGCAAGAGGATTTGAAACAGCGGGCCCCCCCGCTATAACAATCGGATGTTCTTCTTTTCTGTCTGTACAGCGCAGGGGAATCCCCGAAACATCAAGCATTGTCAGCACGCCGTTCAGTCCCAGTTCGTAGCCGATGGTGAACATAAGAAGGTCGACTCCGCCAAGGCTTATGCCTGTATCAAGGCCGTACAAAGGGACATTATTTTCGCGCAGGAGTTTTTCAAAATCAGGAGCCGGGGCAAAGGCGCGATCGCACGAGACGCCCTGTACCGCGTTCATACGGTTGTAGATAATACGCAGGGCCTGGTTTCCCATCCCTATTTCATAAAGATCGGGGAACGCAATCAGGGAGCGCAGGCTTGCGTCTTTTTTTACGATAACTCCAACCTCGCCGCCTGTGTAGCGCGCCGGTTTTTCTACTGTTAAAAGAAGCTCTCCTAATTTTTTGATTATGTCTACATTTGCAAAGCTTTCACGGGCGGAGGACGGCATCAGCGGTTGTACCTTCTTAAGTAGATGCTCAATACAATGCCTATTCCAATCATGGTGGAAAGCACGGCCGAACCTCCGTATGACATAAACAAAAGAGGAATTCCTGTTATCGGCATAATTCCCATAGTCATTCCCACGTTGACAATATAGTGAAAGCCGATCATGCCTGCTAGCCCTGAGCAGATATACTTCGCGAAAGGATCCGCAGTTGTTTTCATTGTTGTAAAAAGCCGCTGGCAAATCAACAGGAAAAGAAGAAAAACCGTCAAGCCGCCTATAAGACCTGTTTCCTCGGAAAATATGGAAAAAATAAAGTCTGTGCTCTGTTCTGGAAGAAAGCTGTAATGGCTCTGGGTGCCCTGTAGGTATCCCCTTCCCGTAAGGCCCCCGGCTCCAATCGCCGTTACAGACTGGATAATATTCCAGCCGGCTCCGCGGGGGTCTACGTTCGGATCAAGAAATACAATAAGGCGCATAATCTGATAATTTTTAAGTATTAACCGCGCCCCATAAGAAGCGCAAAGAGAGAAAACAGCGATGGCGGATGAGTAAACAAACCAGTAAAAGTAATTCTTTTTGAATTTCACATAACCAAAAAGAGAAATAGCCGCGATAAGCGCCAAAAAAACAACTGTAATCATTATTATTTTCGGGTTTGTGATTAATGTAAGAATAGGAAGGGATTTTCTGTAAATATAGGCCTGCCAAAGGGGCAAAACAAGAAAAATCCCCGTGAAAGCCAGACAAAACATCAGAAATGACACATAACGCATGGATACGCCGGCTGTATAAGTCATAACTACAAGAATAGCGATATAAACAAGAGATGTTCCAAGATCGGGCTGAAGAAGAACTATTCCCATCGGAAAAAAAACAATCAGGCAGCTTACAAAAAACCTTGAAAATGAATTGTTATTGTGCTCCGTATCGGCAAGGTAACGCGCAAGAAGAATAATGACGGAAATCTTGACAAATTCGGAAGTTTGTACGCCGAACATGCCGATTTTAAGCCAGCGAAGCCTTCCGAAGACAAGAGTGTAAATAAGAGGAAGCAGGGAAAAAAGGTAAATATACAGGGAAATACTGTAGAATCTGCGGTAATTGACAAGAGAAAGGGAAAGGGCGATTATTAAACCGGCAGACGCCCAGATAATCTGCCTGATATATTCATTTGAAATTTGGTTTCCTGCGGATGTTATTCCCGATGAATAAATAAACATTATCCCGAAAACCAAAAGAACGAGTATCGGCAGTAAAAGTAAATAATCTATTTTTACAATGTTTCCAATTCTCATTCTCTTCTCCCCTGTATCGGCATTAAATACTGGAATCCAAGAGCGCGCACGGCGTCTTCATATTCCTGATTCGCGAAATACCCTTGAAAAATTACCGCAGACGCGTAAGGAGCCCACCACTCCCATTTGTTGGCCGCTTCCACGATAACTGAAACAACTATTTTCTCTTCGTCATCCGCGCTGTTGTAGGGAGCGTAAGCCGCAAACCACGAATGCCAGCGATCGGGAAGGCCTATCTCCGCTGTTCCCGTTTTTCCGGCAATTTGCACCGATCTTATGTTCAACGGATACTGCGCGGTTCCCTCGGTTATAACGCCGCGCATGTCCCTGCGCACCGTTTCAAAAAGTTCCTTTGGAAGTTTGCTGTCATGCAAAATCTGCGGCCTGATAATTCTTTCTATCGCGTTTGTAGCAGGATCGCGGACTTCTTTTAAAACATGGGGCTTGTATATCTTCCCGTTATTTACGGTCATGCATACCATATTTGCCATTTGAATTGGAGTAACAAGGGTATATCCCTGTCCAATGGACATATTCATTGTGTCCCCCGCTACCCATCTTTCATGTAAGCGTCTCTCTTTCCACAGCGGCGTCGGCAAAAATCCGGGCATTTCACCGGGAAGATCGATGCCAGTCAAATCGCCAAAACCGTATTCTCTTGCGTAGGAAACGACTCTTTCGGCTCCAAGATAATCTCTGCCTACAGTCCAATAATAAATGTCGCATGACTGCGCCATTGCGCGTCTTAAATTAAGCCTTCCGTGCCCCGGGCGGCGGATGTGGCAGTTCCAGTCGCGGTTGCCGAAGTGAATCAGCCCTTGGCACAAAACAAGCTGTTCGGGGGGAAAAGCGTTTTCCGCCAAAATGCCTGTAGTCATTATTATTTTAAAAGTTGAAGCCGGAGGATAACTTGACTGGATAGCCCTGTTTATAAAAGGCTTGTTTGGATCGTTAACCAACTCCTGATATTCGGAACGCATACCGCTTGAAAAAACATTCGGATCGTACCAAGGATAGGAAACCATCGCAAGAATTTCCCCGGTTGCAGGGCGTATAACAAGGGCCGACCCCATCCGCGGTCCGAGGGCTTTTTCAACAAGAGTCTGAAGTTTTGTGTCTATGGTTAAGACAAGATTTTTCCCCATTTCAGGGGGAATGCGGACTGTGTCTTCCCGCCCTGCGATATGCCTGCCCCTTACGTCTACTGTTCTTGTTTCCCTGCCTTCTTTTCCCTTTAGAAGTTCATCGTACTGTTTTTCGATGCCGGCCTTGCCGATTACGTCTCCCTGCTGGTAGCCCATGTTGTAAAGCGTTGTAAGTTCATCGCGGGTAATATCCCCGACATAGCCTAAAATATGGGAAAGGCTTCCTGTTTGCGGGTAATCGCGCACCTGCTTGCTCTGCCATGAAACCCCGGGGAGGGTGTTTTTTCTTTCGGCAAGGGCGGCAATTGAAGGAAACGGAACGTTAGACGCAATTTCCACAGGCTGGTAAAGCTGGTAATACTGGCGCGGAATTCTTGACGTTATTTCATCGGCGTCTATATTTAAAATTCCTGAAACCGCTTCGATGATCTGCTCCATACTGCCGCGCGGCACTTCCGCAGGAGTTATATTTACGGCAAAAGAATCCCTGTTCATGGCGATAGCCTGATTGTAGTTACGGTCGTATATCTCGCCCCTCTGCGCCGGAATTGTAAACGTTCTTCTGGAAATATCCTGCGCTCTTGTAAGATACACGTCTCCTGAAAGTATCTGCATGCTGAAAAGTTTAACGCTGTAGACGCAGAAAACTATGATCAAAAAAATCCTTATAATATTTATGCGCTGTCCCTGATCTTCCTGCATGTTATCTCCGTTCCGGCGAGACAGGTTTAAAACGCCTTAACAAGGCAAATAATAAAGGCGCGCTTAATGAATTAAGCCCAAGTTCAATCCAGAAGATCGAAGATGTAAGGGAATAGGAAAGGATTAAAGAGCCCACGATAATATGCAGAATAAAGCGAATTGCCGCTTTTAAGATAGTCGCGATGGCGCATAATATAATCGGCATAAAAAACAAATCAAGAAAAAACGCGCCTTTAAAAAGGCCTGTAAACGCGCCGATGAGAGTGCGGATAAGGCAGTTTAGTCCGACAGGAGCCGCGGAAAGGAAGTCTAATAGCAGTCCTGAGAAAAAACCCGAAAGCTGTCCCGTCATGGTTCCGTTTACATAGGCTGAGTAAACAAGAATGCACAGGGCTAAATCGGGAATAACTTTTAAAAATGAAATTTTATCGATCAATGTAGACTGTAAAATTCCCGCCGCTATGCAGAAAAGCACGGTCCAAATAACTCTTTTAATCAAGTTCCGCCCCTCCTGTAGTGTCAGGAGTTGTTTCTGTCTCTATAACAAAAACATATTCCAGTCTGGAAAAATCAACCATCGGCATAACTTCTACTTCCAGAGTAGTTTCATATTCAAGGGCGTTTACTGCCGACACGCGCCCGATATTTATGCCTGCCGGAAACACTCCTCCCATACCGCTTGAAATTATTATATCGCCGATATTTATTTCGTCTCTCGCGCGTTTTGGAACAAAGCGCATCAAAAGCGGCGTTTCGGGATTTCCCTGCCCTTCGACGATGCCTTCAAAGCGCGAAACGGAAAGGCGCGAAGAGACAAGGGAGTTATTGTCAAAAATCGGCATAACAAGGCTTTCAAAAGCGCCCGTCTGTATTACTTTTCCAACCAGCGCCTGAGTGCCGTTTTGCCAGGCTACAACGGCCATGTTATTTGAAATGCCTGAGAAGCTTCCCTTGTTAACCACAAGCGCGGAAAATAAATTATCCGGGTCTCTGCCTGAAATTTGAGCCGGTATTCTGCGGAAACGCAGTGTTCTTGAAAAGCCAAGCTGTTCGCGAAGACGGATATTTTCCTGATAGATTTCGGCGTTACTGCGCTCAAGTTCTTCGTAGCGCTCAAGCTGTTTGAGTAATTCCGCGTGTTCTCTTCTTAAATCCGCAAGCGCTCTTACGGAAAGGACAGTTCTTGAAACAAACGAAGACATTTCATAAAGGCCGCCTCTTACCCCCGAATAAAGGGAAAGGCCGGTATTTTTTATTTCAAAAATAAAACCCCGCGTGGAAAATATAAGGAGCAAGAAGGAAACTAAAACCAACGAGATAAATACATACAAAGAAGAATTAAGAGGAGTTCCCGGTATTTTGCCGCCGCCGTTACGCGAAAGCATTCCCAAGATATCCCTCTCCATAAAACTATCCATTCAGTCTTTCGTAGATATTTTTGGTCAGATCAGATCCTTTCATGTAATCGAAATATTTGCCCGCCCCAAGAGCAACGCAAAGTTCTGGCTGGTCCGCGATTATTGCCGGAACCCCCGTCTCCTTCGCGATAAGCTTGTCCAGTCCTTTTAAGAGAGAACCGCCTCCTGTCATAACAATGCCGCGATCTACGATATCGGCCGCAAGTTCAGGAGGAGTCTTTCCAAGGACTGATTTTATTTCGTCAATTATGGCCGTTATTGGATCTTTAAGCGCTTCTCTTACTTCTACAGAGTCAATTTCAAGCCGCCGCGGAAGCCCCGTTATGGCATCATTGCCCTTTACTTCAAGCTTTTCGATATTTTTATCGGGCGAGGCGTTTCCAATTTCAATCTTCAATTTCTCCGCCATTTGTTCGCCGATTATAAGGTTGTGAACGCTTCTTATATGCTTGATTATCGCTTCGTCAAATTCATCGCCGCCTATGCGGATCGCGCTTGTAACAACCATGCCTCCAAGGGAAATAACGGAGATTTCAGAAGTGCCCCCTCCAATATCGCAAATCATGTGGCCCGCAGGCTCCCTGATTGGAATGTCCGCTCCTATCGCGGCGGCAAGGCTTTCTTCGATAACGTACACTTCTCTTGCGCCTGATTTATACGCGCTTTCTTCCACGGCGCGTCTTTCAACTTCGGTGATACAGGACGGAATGCCTATTACCATTCTCGGTTTTAAAAAGCGGTAGCGCGGAAAGACGCGGTAGATAAAATAGCGGATCATTTTTTCCGTTGATTCAATGTCCGCGATTACGCCGTCGCGCATCGGCCTTATGGCGATGATATTTTCAGGCGTTTTCCAAAGCATTCTTTTCGCGTCCGCGCCGACTGCGACAATTTTCTTTGTGCCGCGCTCGACAGCCACAACCGACGGTTCATTAAGCACGATGCCCTTGCCTTTTATAAAAATAAGCGTATTGCACGTTCCTAAATCAATGCCGAGATCAGATGAAATGTTGCCAAACATTCTTCCCTCCAACTAAATATTGAGCCGCGCTCTTGCCTTCGCGTGAGCCGGATCCTGTCTGTATGCGATTCTCCATTCAGATCGGGCTCTGGTAGTATCTCCTTTAAGAAAGTACAATTCACCCAATTTATAATGAACCTCGGCATTTTCTCCTGAATCTTCCAAAATGCTTAAATACTGTTTTTCCGCGCCGTCCGTATCACCTAACTTTATATTGATTTCCGCCATGAGAAGGCGCGCGATATTTATTGATTTTGAATCCTGCGAGTTGAAAACGCACTGCAGTAAATAACCGGAAGCAATGTTGTACTCTTCCATAGCTACATATGAACGCGCTATCGACAGCAGTAAAGTGTCCGACGGCTGTACGTCGGGAGCAAGCGCCAAAGAAAACGCCTTTACGCTGTTGTGGTAATCGCCGAAAGCCGCGTACGCGAGTCCCAAAAATTCGGGAATGTCGCGCGCTTCATAGGAAAGGTTATTCGCCATTTCAAGATATTTCACTACAAGGTCTGAGTATTCCGCTCCTTTGTAATTGTAAGCCTTGCCCAGCACATAATAAACGCGCCCGTCGGATTTAGATTCTTTTAAAAGAAGCGCTTTTCTAAGAGAGCGGATGCTTTCGTCAATGTAAAAAAGAGTGGTATGATTATTTATCTGGGAAATTCCAAGCTGATAGGCGGAAAAACCATTAATTGTCAGTAAAAAATAATCTACAGGCCGTTGTTCAAGCGCGCTTTTGCTGATTTCATACGCCTGCTGAAAATCTCCCGCGTTCCAGACGCTTAAGATTTCCCGTCTTTCATTGCTTATGCCGTTTTTAACGCGCGAGACAACCAATATTGAAATGACAACGGCCAAAATTATAAAGAACGTAAGCGCAAAAGCGCGAATTCTTTTGAGTCGGTAAATTTGCCGCCCGTGACGGGACCAAGTTTTGTCTGTAAACATCTTTCCTGATAGAGAATTCTATATAAATTTCGATATAGTGTCAATTACGGATTGGGATAATATACAAAAAAAGCGATGAACCGTAAGCCGGGTTCTGTTGCCGGCCAAAAGGCCGGCCGGCTGCCATCTGTCTAAAAGAGCTGTTTTCGGCCCTTTTTTGCAGTCTACCCGCGCTTAACCGGCGGACAACCGGCGCGCATGCGTGACTTTGCTCCTGATGAGGCTTGCCGTTTTCCGGTTTCACCGGAAAATTGGCTTCGAGTTTTGCCTTTGGCA
>JGI24698J34947_10000745_pt1 | contig 16044 bp, 6 predicted proteins | sample TergutMp193P3_FD_34947 | JGI IMG/M metagenome (IMG submission 34947) | reverse complement strand
CCGCGCCGAAGCCTAACACTGAACCAAGAGAAGTGGGAAGCGCGTATAACACCACTGACGGCGCCCTGACGTACACGGAATATTTTCCTGACGAGGCGCAGCGGGTGTTCCTCTTTACCGCTGAGGATACGCTGGGCAACATAGCGCAGATTCAACGCACGGTCGCGATAACCAACACGGCGCGGCTTGACAGCATAACAACGACCAGCGGAAGCGGCACCTACGGCATTGGCAAGACCATTACCATCAAAGCTAATTTCTCAGGGCCGATCAGAATAACGGGAACGCCCCAGCTTAACGTGCGTTATACGCAAGGCACAACTACCACCATTCAATCGCTTAGCCCTAAGTCTTTTACCGGCACCTCTACGCTCGCGCTTGAGTTTGATTTTGTAGTGCCCGTAGGCGCTGCCGGTCAACTGCTGACCATGTACGCCGGCGACAACCTTGGCGGTAATGCCGATGAACTCGTTGCGACAGACCGCCCGATAAGACTGCTGGGCGGCGCCAAAATTATTGACAATATTCGCGGCGTGGACGCCTTTGTTCCGGGGTACAAGACCGGAAGCACCAGTATGCCCAAGTGGACGACCAACAGGGGCTCGCTGCAGGAGACCAAAACCATTATGCTTGACGGAACGCGGCCGGTAATTACATCGATCGCTCCGGGAGGAAAGAATCCGTATTCTGCCGGAAATTATTACTTTAAGACCAATGAAACCATCCAACTGACCCTGAGCACCAATACGACAACGGGCAAAAACATCCGCGCTTCCACCCCCACGCCTCCGCGCCTGCAGTATTACATAAGGGAAAATCCTCCAAGTGGAACGCTGCGAGGGCCATATAATGCCGCCTTCACCTACCTGCGGCCTTCGGGCTCAAAGGCGCTGGTGTTCGGCCTTGAAGTCAACACGACCAATTGCCCCTATGACGGCGAACTGGTCAATGTAAGCCTGTATACCGGAGCCAATACCGGTACCATTGAAGACGACGCGGAGAACAGCATTACCGCAACTACCATAGCAGACCTGTGGACGGCAAAAACGTTCAATATCTACATTAAGAAAGCGGTTCCGGCGGCTCCCGCGTCAACGCTGGACGGCACCGTGTTCGCTTCTGCCGCCGCAAACTGGAATACGCCGCCCCCGTTGGTTATACCTAACTCAACCGCGACATTGGCCGCATGGGAAGATGTCAAACAGTATTCGCAAGACGGCGGCCTTACATGGAATACCTATACCAACGCGGTAAACATACTGGCCGGAGAACATCAATTGGTAACGCGCTATGTAGACAGGGCGGGAAACGAAGGCACTCAGGCGTCCAAGACCATAAAGGTAAAGGACACCTTCCCCAAACTTATCGCCGTTACCCCTGTTCAGCCAAACGGCTGGTATTTGGCCGGGAGGACTCTTCAGTTTAAGCTGGACTTTGAAGAAGGGGTACGGATAGCAACTGCCGCCAATGTATCCTTAACGCTGAGAAACAGGAGTACTACTATCGGCGCCGATAACGAAGTAACCCTAACAGCGACAGCGACAACAACGCCGTATTCTCCCACCGTAACGCTTACCTGGGCAAATATAACCGGAAAGGAGATGTCCTCCGGTCTGTATGTTTCCAATGTGGTATTTACTGGTCTGCAGGATAGTTTTGGCAATGTGGGAAAATCAGGAACCGCCACCTATACCGGCGCTAATGAAACCGGTACTGCCTCGGTCATTACGGTGACCCCGGCTCCCACCTACACCGTGCCCAACCTGCCGGCGGGCTTAAAGGTAGACGCCATAGTGCCGACTATTACCGACAGGGTTCCGGCCACCGGAGGCAACGGCGTTTCGGCGTATCCCACGAGCAACACCGACAAACGGAACGTTATTACCCTTACCTTCAGCGAGCGGGTAGTAGTAGGCAACGGAACCATAACGATAAAACCGGAAACGAATTCCTATATTCCGCCGGTATTTGAAGACAACGGGTACTACCTGAATCAGTTTGGCGGTACCAACAACGATACAGAAGTAAAAGCCACGACGAAAAGCAACCTGACCACGTGGATACCCGGCTTCTACGACGTTTACAATAACGGCGCGCTCACCGCCGCCGACCGTAACAACCTGACGCAGAGCACTACCACGGGAAGCCGTGACCTTGACCCCACCACCGCCGGTAATATCCCCTCTTCCACGCTTGATTCCAGCACCCCCAGCATGAGCAGGCTGGTGCTGGATCAAAGAACAGGACAGCCCGTGGGCCCCTACGTCAAGACTACCCAGGGGCTGATAGAGGGAGCGGGCATTACGGGGAATTATAGCGGTGACACCTATAACAACGGCCCTAACCCTGCCGCGGGCAGGATGGTTCCCGACACCGCTACCAAGTGGGTGCTTGCCTACCGCTACGGCATTCACAATACCGCCGCAACCCACGAGTCATACAGTACTCCTGCCAATGCCAATACTACTACCTTGACAAGCCCCGATCTCACCACGGTTCCGGCTATACAGGCGGTGCTTAAAAAGGCAAAATTCCGTTGGCAGGAAATAGACGTTATTTTGGATAATGTTTCCATTGTTAATAATGCTAACGGCACTTCAACGGTATCGATTCGGCTGGACGAGCCCCTGTTAAAGGGTCTCAAGTGGGAACTTTCCTACCCGGCGGGAACCTTTACCGATGTGGCGGGAAATCCCGCCGCGGCGCAGGCGGAAAACAACTACATTTTCTGGTCGGCGGGCGTTTCGAAGCCGGTTATCCGCGTAGATCGCAGGAGCTATGACGCCAGAGTCACTAACTGGAAACAGCCGATAACGGTCAACAGTAACAACGCGAACTCCTACGGATACCAGGATCCGCCAGCCGGTTCGGGCTGGGGCCTTAGCAGTTTTGATACGATAAACTACCGGATAGAAAGCGAAACCCCGGGAGCGACTATTTACCAGGGGCTTAACACCCGCGTTAATTCAACCGATGGGACGACCACCAATGTGGCTGCCAACGCCATTACCGGCGCGTGGACAGGAAACGTAGCGAATGTCGCCGGCGACGGCTTCACTCAGGTTGCGTGGGATACTATTAGCAACAACTTCCGTAACAGATGGGTGCGCCCCAACCTTATCCACCGAGGCGGCAACGGCACAGGCGATAATCAAAACGTCTACACCGTAAACGGCATTACACGGCAATCCGCCAACGATTTGCGGCTTTTACGCTCGTATAACGAAGACCCAACGCCGGCAACGCTGAGCGGTTTGGGCCTTACCGCCGGTACAGCCGCTCAGGGCTGGCACAAGGGAACCGTTACCTTTACCGCGCTGGAAGCGGGCAAGCGCTATGTCGCCGCTAACGCGCAGATAACGAACGGAGGAACCGCCTATACTTCCAACAGGGGCTATGAAGGGGTCTTTAAAACCCTGATACTCCTGAATAGTACGCCGACCTCTGGCAATGCGGGAACCGGTCAAGGTAAAGTTGTGGTACAGGGCTCGAACATCAAAAACGGAATGCCGTCCATCGCCGGCTTCCCGGTACAGGACGCCGCGGAAACCGCCGACAGCAGGTTTGTCAAGATGATGTACCGCCAGAATGCCAATGACCAATTTATTTGGGTAAGCACCGAAATCGTCAGCGAGTGGTACTTCATCTATTTTGGCAACGGCGGGTCACACATGAGCGCCGGAGAGGTAAACAACTACCTGACGGTCAGTTACGGCGATCTAACCTACGGCTATAACATAAACCATTATTAAGAGGAGAGAACCATGAAAAAGATAGTAACCTTAACAGCATTATTCGTAATTTCGGCGGTTTTCTTCCTCACATCCTGCGACAACCCGCTTGCCCTGGGCGAAAAACTGGACCTTGAGGGGCCGAGAGTCACCATCATATCTCCTGAGCCTCGGGCGATTGGCGAAGACTTTGTTCTTGAAGGGAGAGTTACCGACAAAAGCCCCATTGACCGGATAAAAATAACCGCCGTTTTGGGGAGCGAAGATATGTTCCAAAAACAGTGGCGTTACACCAGGGATACGGGCAAATGGGAAGTTTCCGAAAATAACGGCGTAACCTGGGCGCCGCTTACCGGTGGTGAATGGCAAGGAAGCGAAAACGCCGCCAACTGGGTTGTTCCCATCGACATGTCGATTAACGGAAATCATACCGGAGTCTCGCAAGGCGAATATATGTTCAGCGTTCAGGCGTGGGATTCGGGCGACTGGTCGGATGACAACTCCCTCAAGACGCACGTGCTTATTTTCGATAAAGACCCGCCCAAGGTGCAGGTCTTCAATCCCCCTCTTTACACGTCGCCTACTGACCCTGTTTTTACGTTGCTCCTCGCTGAAGACGACTGGAAAAAACCTGAACTGCTGGGAAAATTCCTTACGCAGGAGTTCCAACTGCAATGGCAGATTAAGGACAATAACGCCGTAAAGTCGATAGAATTGCGGTTCTACAATGAAACTGAAACTATCGACAACGATCCTGAGACGCCGCTGTCTGAGAATTATCTTTATCGTTATGCTACTGACTTGCTGCCTTCCGATTTTAACGGATCAATCTGGGTTCCCGATCTGATGAAAATGCCCGGAAATTTTGACGGCCAATTCCTCGCCGGAGGGGAAAAGCTTGGCGGGACAATAAAAACCTCTGTTACTGACATAACGGCTATCCAGGTAGTAGCCCTGTGTTATGACGCGGCAGGCCATAATAACTTTGTAGTTCAGGAAAAAGTTTTAGGCCATTTCATTTTTTGGCCGCAAGCCAGAGACGCGTGGATAACCTACACCGACGGCATGGGAAAACCGGCAGCCTACGCGGGTATGAGTGAGGCGCAATATAAAGCCGCCGCCGAGGCGGGGGTTACCGCGAAAATGTTCTATCCGGGCAGGAGCGTCAAGTCTAATTCTTTCCAGGCCCAGGGGGTAAGCAAGGTAGAGTTTCAACTGTACGATTACACCGCCGGCCAGTTACCGAATTACACCACCCTGACCCCGTTATCTTTGGCATACATGGAACTTGATGTGACTCTTGATAAGACGACTCATGTGCTGGACGCCGCCAAAACAACGATGACCATACACAACCCGAGACGGAAAAGCAACGATTTTTCTACCATCTTCCCGTGGGATTTTATGCCCACCAAGAAGTCCGCCAATTATATCGTGAGGGCGCGGGCGTTCGATTTTAACGGAAACGCGGGCGAATATTACGAGGCGGTTTTCAGGGTGCAGGATATTAGCTTCCCGGACTTCCCCACTTCGCCGCAGCCCGCGGCGGGTGAGCCTCTGTACAAGTTTATCGGCAAGCCGGAAGGTAAAAATAAAGCTGATGGCGGCTATTATGACCTACCCCCAGAAGACATGACGAACTCGAGCTACAGCAACTGCATCAGAATTTCCGGCGTGGTAGCCGACATGACGCAGATTAACTCGGTATACATGGTATGGATTAACCCTGAGTCAAAAGGTTACGCCGGCATGAGCCAGCTTTCCTATTACCGCGATCTGAACTATGCGGGGTGGCTGCAGGCAAAAGCCGCCTTTGATAGTACTACCCCCACCGGCATGGACTCCACCTCCGCTTTCATTCAAGAAGGTGGACTCGACGGCGACTATCCCAACAAAGTATGGAGACTAAGGACCACTCTCCTGGGAGAAAATCCCGAAACCGGCCGCAAAGAATATAGGTATGATCAAATAATTAACCTGAGCCGTTTTAATATCGGCACCGGCGCGAATGATCAGCCCTTAAAAAGCCAGGTGTTCCTGCTGCGGGCGGAAGGCGCGGACAACACCAAGGCCACGATAATCACCTACGCGCCGCAGGGCGACGAGAAATTTCCGGAAATAAAAATTACCAACGTGACCATATCAGGAAGAACCGCGCCTCTTATTCCCAACACCTACGCCGTTATAGCCCAGTTTACACCAGGCCAGACTATAACCGTAAACGGCACGTGGGTGGAAGATTCCTCGGCATATTTGCCTATCGCGCAATACTTTACTCCCAACTTCAAAGTCACCGTAAGCGGATCTCCCGTGACCAGTCTGACTTTGAACCCGAACGGAACATGGAACGCGTCAATAACGACAACAGCCACCGGCGGTACTTTCCCGGCGGAAAGCCTGAGGGATACCCTCGTGGTGAGCGTGGAAGGCAAGGATATAGGCGGAAACATTACCGAAACGGGCGCTTCATGGTTAATAGAAGGCGACTACCTGCAGTTGATGCGCATTTCCAGCGAAGTTGCCGATACGGTATACAATCAAAACAAAATAATTGATATTTTCCTGGAATTCAACAAGCCGGTGCAGATCACCAATAACGTTCGTCCGGTACTGCTCCTTAATAGTGGGCAGAACAACGCCACGGTCACCGCCACATACGAGGAAAATCAGGGTAGTACTACCCGTCACAAATTTAGATATACAGTAGGGGCGAACCAAAATACCCCGAAGCTGGATGTTACCGGGCTTCAAACAACCATCGCATGGACCGCCAATAACTATCCGTTTACCTGGCACCGCGGCTCAGGCACGGAAAGGGAAGAGATACGGGTAACCAATGTTAATACTCACACCGGACAGATACTCAACGGTTATCGTGTCCGCCGTCTGCCCACTCCCACGTCTGACACTACTGACGAGCCATATACGCTGGGCAACGGAAAAAATATTGCCATAGATACCGCCGCGCCAACGGTAAGCAGCATTACGGCAACTCAGGCGGGAAATTACAAAGCGCTAGAGGTCATCTCTATTACCGTTAATTTCAGCGAACCGGTAGAAATCAACACCAGCAGCCCGCCGCAGCTTCTCCTGCAAGGTTACAATGGAAATACACTTTCACTTGTCACGAATGGAAGTGTCAGCGGGAACACAACCTCCTCATTAACCTTTATATACACCGTTGCGGACGGAGATACCACCAGAGGGAACGTGCTTTCCATAAGAGCCCCAGGAGTCCCTAACGGAACGATAACCGATCTTGCGGGGACTCCTCTTGCCAATAACGCGATTTCAAGCCATGCCAACGCGACCCTTACCGGCAGGTATGTTGACGCGTTATTGCCCGCTACTCCTACGGTAAGAATCCTCACCGCCAATAATACCAATACCGCCAGTATTCTTTCAAACACGGTGAACGGCACAGCCAGACAAGGTGTTTCCGGGACAGCCGCAGTTACATTGGGCAATGTCTACAATCCCAATTTGTGGTTTGCGATAGAGGGCACTACGACCAGCGTGGGAGGAAACTCGGCGGGAGACCATAAACTTTCGCGGCTGGAATATTCGATAAGGAGCGATCAGGGCGAGAATACAAGCTGGGTAAGATTGGGGAGTACAGCCTATACGCCGGTTGCTCTTTCACAAACCGGAACCTACAGTCTGATCGCCCGCCAGATAGACCGCGCGGGAAATATATCGGCGGTCACAGAGCCCATAAACTTTACCTGGGACCCGGGCAACCTTATTACCCGCATAAGTTCAAGCGTGGCCAACGGACTCTATACCCATACGACGGGGTCAATCCCCATAACGGTGTACTTTAGAAAACCGGTAAGCGTCACGGCTATTACGGCGAATACGGGGGGAATTACGCTTAACGCGGTAAGGGGAGCAAACAACGGTACTGCCATTATCCTGGGCGCAAGCGCCGTCGCTGGAAGTCTGCCCAGAAACAACGTATCTGAGTTGACCTTTAACTATGCCGTGGAAAACGAAACCTCAGCGGGGAGCAACAATGGGGACAGGACGCCCACCGGCGCGTGGCTGGATGTTACCAGTATACAGGGCATTACCGCCACGGACGCAAGCGGCGTACAGGTAAACTCGTATTTTGTTCTGCCTTCCAGCGGATCATCGCTGCTCCTGAAGGAAAACAAGGAGATCACGGTAGAAACCGGCGCTCTTACCAACACGGCTCCCACGTTCATTGCCGATAACGCCGGAGGAACCGGATATAATGATCCGGCAAGCGCGAACTTCCACGGCATACGCTCGGATGACGGCTCGTACTGGACTACGCTGCAGATACCGTTTAACCACAATATTAACAAGGGAAGCGGAACCAACCTGAACATCACCATTACGCAAATTGCCGGAACCAACGATAATACAAGGTACCGCCTGCCCGCGGTTCTTACCGAAACCCAGTACAACAGGTTCAAGAGCATCGCCACCAACTTTGACACGTACTACATCAAGGGAACAAACGGCTATATTGACGGTCAAGGATCGGATACTTCCGCCAAGTACGTGCTGAACTATAACATAGTTCCATCCAACGCGCTTACAGGCGCTGACGCTACATTTGCCACCGCCTTCCGAACCGCGGAAAGGATAAGCCTTTCCGTGAACTCGGCGGCGGTTACGATAGACGGAAAGACGCTCAAGGTGCGGCTCAGCGGTTCCAACGCGCCGCAGGTTCCCGGAGCGACCTACACGATTGCCGTCCCCGCGGGCTTTGTAACCGACAATTTGGGTAACAACAGTACTGCTATCAGTAGTAATGTGGATCTTCGCGGCGTAGCGCGGCCCTTTGTCAGAATCAAAAGAACACAGGACACCATAACAACCGGAACCGCAGACGGAAGCAACCCGCGGCTTGTCGCTACACAGCCCTTCCAGGCCTATGTCCGCATGGACAGCCGTACTCCCGGTTCGGCTATTGTATATAGAGCCACTAACGGAACCCGCGTGGCAACCGACAGAAACTGGACTACCGCCAATGGTCCTAACAATAACAATACCACCGGAACGGTAGCCGCTCGTCCGGCCGCCGCAAGCGGAGGAACAAGTTACACCAACGGCGCCCAAATTACCATTGGCAATACCAATTACGGCGGCTATCAGTGGTGGGTACGGGCGCAGGCCACCGCCACCGTCGGCGGTACTTCGTATACCAGTACGGAAGCCGAAGAAGTAGCGTACCGCACGGCTATTACCTACCGCTTGCAGGGCCGGCAGACTAGTAACAACGGGAATCCTGGCGGCGATTATCGGAGAATAAGCGCGGGCGCGGGCGAATCGATTCTTGCGGCTGGGGATCAAATCTGGATACGCGGCGGTGACGCCATCGGCTCTTCCTCCATACCCGGCTTTCCGTTCACGTGGGATGAAGACTGGAACGCCCTTGCCGGTAAACGCGCCGGCATCAGGCTGATGACCAAGGTACCTGCTACTACTCAAACAGGTGGCACTGGCAGAGATGAACTTAACAATTCGCAATGGCAGTTTTTAACATGGGACATGAACGCCACCGCCTACATTGATTTTGTCAGGGGCCGCGATGCTGATGAAACGGTAAATGGCGTTACCTATACCGAAAGCAGTGTTCAGCAAGCCTGGCAGTACGGCCCGCGGCGGTGGGCGTATCAGCGCTCCGGCTGGACCTCGTTCAAACTCAAGTACCCCATCAACCCCGGCGAACACCGCTGGCTCGACACCGGAGAGGACTGGTCAGGCAAATACAGCATAAACTTCTCGGACACCTTCTCCGTACGCGACAACCTGTCAGTCAACTACACCAACCCAAACACAAACTAGCGCAAAGAGCGAATGAAAGCCGCCGCCCCAAAAGGACGGCGGCTTTTTTTTAGTGGGGGGGTATAAACTACTACAGTCAAAAATTACCACTTGACAGATCTGCTGAAATAGCCTATATTATACATAGGAGGGGTTATGATTCAGTTCAGCCTCTCCTAGCCAACCCTGCCGTCTATCGGCAGGGATTTTTTCCAAATATATTCAATAAACTGGTATATTATATTATGAGAGGTTAGTTATGGCTGAAAAAATTAAAGTTTTGGCTCCAGATGCGACAGGCAAATTTTCTGAGACAATCGGTGAAAATATGGATGTTCGTGAATCAAAAGAACCATGGTCTGAGTATGTTTTGGAAGACGGAACTAAGATCAAGACAAAACAAGTGGTAATGAATATCGTCAAACTTGACCAAAAAACCCCAGATGGAACTCCTATTTATGTACTACAGAGTCAATCAATAATGTCTGTAACGCCTAAAATCTGACTATGCTGTAATTGAAATTTTTGGAGGACCATTTGACGCAAATTAGAAGAACAGTTAGTCAGAAGCCAGTTACATGGGTAAGCCCGAACGATATACAAAAAAATACACAATGCTATGGCGGGATTACGGCGGAAAGATTTAATTATGACTGTACCCAAAATTATTCTCATGTTGATTTTTCGCGATCTTGTACCATATATTTTTTGCGTACAGATGGAATAAAATACATCCCGCCGGTTGTTGATAATATTGAGGATGTTTTTAACGAGTTATACACACAATGGCGTGAAAAGACAAAGTTTCATTCATATATTGGCAATTCAACAGATGTATATTATGAAAAAATTATACAACTTGGCTGGCGCGCTGTTCCGTTTATCATAAAAAAATTAAAAGAAGATCACGCGCATTTGTTTATTGCCCTGAGCAGGATAACAGGAGAGAATCCTGTCAAAAAAGAAAATATGGGAAAGGTCAAAAAAATGGCTGAAGATTGGATTCAATGGTGGGAAGGGTAAATACATGGATATGGCATCAACTGATTACATAAACTCTATGAATCAGGATTTTCCTTACATTACAGAATCTAATTCCAGCCAAACAAGTTCAGCAACAACTGAATATAATTGTATCGCGTGGGCTTATGAAAGAGATGATGTTTGGTTTGAGCCTGACGATGGGGAACTATATTTCTGGCCAATTCCCCGCCGAGAATACTCCATTACTGCCCATGAAGAATTATTTTCATCTATAGGTTATAGTCGATGTGCGGATGCGTCACAAGAAGACGGTTTTTTGAAAATCGCTTTATATGTTGACAAGGGAGGACAGCCCACCCACGCCGCAAGACAGTTACCAACAGGAAAGTGGACGAGCAAACTTGGAGAGGGCATTGATATAGAGCATGACAGCCCGGAAGTGCTGAATGGACCGGCTTATGGCATTGCAAAAATTTTTATGAAAAGAAAAACATAGAATACACCAAAACAACCTAAACCATCATATTACGGCCATAGCCAGGGGTAATAGTCATCTTTTCAAATACCTACGCCTCATACTGCGCCTGATAAAGTTCGTAATACCGCCCCTTAAGCGCCATCAATTCCGCATGGGAGCCGCACTCCACAATCTGCCCATCGCTGATAAACATGATGCGGGTGCAGTTCCGTATGGTCGAAAGCCGGTGGGCGATGATAAACGATGTACGCCCCTTCATCAGCGTCTGAATACCCCGCTGCACCAACTGTTCGGTGCCGGTGTCAATACTGCTGGTGGCTTCGTCCAGTATCAAAATGCGCGGGTTGGAAATGAGGGTGCGGGCAAACGCCAAAAGCTGGCGCTCACCCTGCGAAATGCCGCCGCCCCGCTCAGTTACCGGCGTGTGGTAACCCTGCGGCAGCTTTTCAATAAAGTGATGCGCGCCAATAAGTTCCGCGGCAGCTGCAATTTCCTCATCAGTAGCGTCCAGCTTCCCATAACGAATGTTATCCGCAATCGTGCCGGTAAACAAAAAACTGTCCTGCAGCATAATACCCATCTGGCTGCGCAGGGAACTCAGCGTCACCTTCATAATATCCTGACCGTCTATCAACACCTGGCCCTCTTCAATGTTGTAAAACCGCGAAAGCAAATTCACAATGGTGGTCTTGCCCGCTCCCGTCGGCCCGACAATGGCGATACTTTCCCCGGGGTGGCCGTCAAAACTGACATTGTTTAACACCTTGCGCACTCCATCGTAACTAAAGCTGACGTTTTTAAACTCCACATGGCCCCGGACAAAGGGAAACTCCACCGCATTGGGGGCGTCGGCAATGGTAACCGGCTCGGCGATGGTATCAAAAATACGATCCAGATACGCCATCGCGGTGACAAAAGTATTGTAAATATTCGCCAGGTTGATGATGGGCTGCCAAAACCGCCACGCATAATTACCCATAACAAGCAGCATACCAAAACTCGCCATGGGGTTCATCCAGTACACGCCCATAATATACACAAACGAAAACACCAGTTGGCTGATCGTTTCCGTCGAAAACCACACCGTATTTGAAATGTAAATCGCCCGCATCCATTCATGGTTGCGCTCGGCGGTAAGGGCGTTCATTATTCCCAAATTTCTTTCCTGCCGGTCAAAAGCCTGCGTTACCCTTACCCCGTCGATGGATTCCTGTATATACGCGTTAAGATTCGACCCCTTGTTGGAAACCGACTGCCACGCCCGGCGCTGTTCAGGCTTAATCGTCCAGATAAAAATCGCCAGCAGCGGCAGCCCGATAACCGTAACGGTGGCAAGGTGCGGGTCTACCTGATACATGAAAAAGATAATAAAAATAATATTAAGCACTTCAATGACAAAGTTGATAATCCCGTTGGAAAGAGCGTCCGAAACGCTGTTAACATAGGGAACCACACGGACAAATATTTTCCCATGGGGGCGGCCGTCAAAAAAACTAAACGATAATTTTTGCAAATGCGAAAACAGGTCATGGCGTATATCGTGAATAATCCCCGCCCCCGCCTTCGCAACCAGAATGTTGCGGATAGCGCCTAACGCTATGCTGACCACAATGGCCGCCGTAAGGTAAGTCGCCATGAGCAGAAGCATTTTAACGTCTTTATTCGGGACCGCTATGTCAAGAGCCTCTTTGATAAAGAGCGGACCCACCAGCGACGCAAGAGACGCCAAAATGCTGAATAAAAGGGAAAGCCTTAAATGGCCCTGCGCTTTGATAAGGTAGCCCAGTACGCGCTTAACGTTAAAGAGGCTTACCTTTTCATCCAGGTATTCGTCAACATCGTAGCGGTTGCGTTCCTTTGCGGTCTTCTGCTCGCGTTTTTTCCGCCAGAACATTATGCACCCTCCCCGTATTGCAGTTCCCATATATGGTGATAAAAACCGCGCATGGCAAGCAGCTCGTTATGCGTTCCCCTTTCAATAATGCGTCCCTTATCCATTACCAGAATGAGCTCCGCCCCCCGGAAAGATGAAATCCGCTGCGCGATAATAATTTTGGTGCACGGAAAATCAAGATTACGCAGATGTTTCTGTATGTACTGCTCGGTCTCGCTATCCACCGACGACGTGGTATCGTCCAAAATTAAAATCGCCGGCTGAATCGCAAGGGCGCGGGCAAGGGCGATCCTCTGCCTCTGCCCGCCGCTTAAGCCCACTCCGCGCTCGCCAACCAACGTATCGTAGCCGTCGCTCATCTCCCTGATAAAACCGCCCGCATCCGCCTGAACCGCCCGCTTTTGAATGTCCTGCTCGTCCATGTCCGGCCTTCCGTAGGCGATATTCCCCTTGACCGAATCGGAGAACAAAAACACATCCTGCATGGCAATGCCTATATTACGGCGCAGTGAAGATAGCGTATAACGCCTGATGTCAACTCCGTCCAGCAGCGTTTCGCCGGAGTCCGGCTCATAAAAGCGGGTCAGCAGATTGACAAGCGACGTTTTCCCCGCGCCGGTACTGCCCAAAATGCCGATCGTCGAGCCCGCTTCGGCGATAAAGTTGATGTCTTCCAGTACCGGCGTCCCATTTATCGAAAGGTTTACATCCCTGAATTCGATCTTACCGGCAGGCTTGCGCGCAAGTTCAACCGGATGCGGTGCATCCGCCGCGTCCGGCGCGTTGCCAATGCCCTGCGGAGCCTCCACCACTTCGCGGATCATCTCTCCAGAAGCGGTGTAACGTTCAAGGTCTGCCAAAAGCGGGCCGAGCATTTGCATGGGAGCGGAAAGCGCCCAGGTCAGCGAGGAGAACGCCATGTACTCCCCAAGCGTAAGCCAGCCCTTGATGAGGAAATAACCGCCGGCGACCAGCATTATCACCATGAGGAACTGGCTGGCAGTTTCCAAAAGCGGCTGGTACTTGGCGACAATCAAGGCGTTGCCGCAACTGGTGTCCCTAAACTCACCGTTAAATTTTTCAAACTTTTCCTTCTCGTGCTCTTCGCGGGCGAACGCCTTTACCACGCGGTTGCCGTCGATATTCTCCGTTACCGCAGTCCCCAAATCGGTAAGTTTCTGCCTCAATAAATGGAAACGGGGTCGCAGTCTTTTGATAAACCGCCTGCTGATGTAAAGAATAAAAGGAGTAATAGCGACAAGGCACAGGGCAAGCTGCCAGTTGATAAACATATAAAAAGTAAATGTGGAAATAAACAGCGCGACCGCTCCCACAAACTGGTAGGACACCCACGCGACAGTATGGCGCAGACGGTCTAAATCCTGCGTCATGCGCGTCATCAGGTTTCCGGTGGGGAAGCGTCCGAGGAAACGGTAATCCTGCCACTGAACCATTTTATACATATCTTTGCGGATATCGGTCATTACGCCCGTACTGGCAATTTCCATTAAAATTATCATAACGTAGTGCAGCCCAAGACGGGAAACCTGGACTATCATCATGGCGACAAGAAGAGGTATCAACGGCTCTTTATTGTTATTCGTAATTACTTCATCAATTATTCTCTGCCCCAGCATGGGGTTAATAACGCGCATAGCCGACGTAACAATGGTAAGGACAAGCCCCCCTATAAAGAAGGCCCTCCTCCCTTTCATGTAATTCCATACCCACTGAATTTGAGACATACTAGACCTTTTCCTTATACATATCTTTAAGGCTGACAAGCAGGATATTTCCGGCTTTTTGGGCTGCGGTTTGCAGGCCCCTGGTAAACCCGCTTTTGGAAAACAAGAGGTAATATTTGCGCTTATAATGCCACCGTTCCGCCTTGTTCATCAGCGCATTGAGTACCTGAATATCCATAAGTTCATTCCGGTATTTACATTCACAGAAAACAGCGGAATTATCTTTATCATTAATACCGATAATATCTATTTCTTCCTCAGACCTGGTTTTGGGATTAGCGCCCCACCAGCGTCCCATCTGCCGAATCTTGAAAGGCAGGCCGTTCTTGAGGTTGTTTAATTCGGCCAGATATTCAGCGCACATGGTTTCAAAAATTTTTCCCATAAACCGGTTCAAGTCCGGTTCTATATCATGCTCATACAGGGACTGGGCATCCCCTGTTTGAATGGCAAATTCGTTCCCCAAAACATAGCGGTACCAGAATACAAACATCGTATCCGCAAGCGCGTATAGGGTTTTCTTTTTGTTTTTTTCTTCGGTCAGCGCCATCTCTTTACGCATAATACCCAGAGAAATAAGCGAGGTTATGTAGTTAGACACCGCGCTGGTATCAAGACCGGTCCTGGTGGCAATCTCATTCAGGCGGGAAGAGCCTTTGGCAACCGCCTCAATAATCAGGTTGTATTTGATTGGTTCCCGCAATTCCTGTTTCAAAAGATTAGACGGCTCTTCATACAGAAATCCGGCAGTAGACAAAAAAAGTTTCACGACATTCTGCCTGAGCGAAAGAGTATCGTCAAAAAGTTCCAGATATTTGGGGATACCTCCGGTAATGCCATACACCAGCGCCTTATCCGTAACACGATAGCGCGGCACAAAGGCCGCCGAGTCCCGGTAGCTAAAGGGCGCGATCTTCATTTGGGCGGTTCTTCGCCCGTAAATGGGACTTTGGTAACCCAGCACCTGATTCTCCATAAAGCTCATGGAAGAACCGCAGAGGATAATCATAATGGGGATGTTCCTGAAAACCGTATCGCAGTAATGCTGTAGAATGGAGGATATGCCCCGCTCCGCCTGCGCCAGATAGGGATATTCGTCAATCACCAAAACAAGCGGTTTTTTTGCCAGAGCCGCCGTTTCGTCAAGGGCCTGTTCCCAGCCGGAGAATGACACATCCCCCTGAATTCCCCTCAGCTTCATTACCATCCGGCTAAAAGCCTCCAGGTTACGCTTTGAATCCGTTTCAGTGGCGGTAAAAAAAATAGAACGCTTGTTTCGGGTAAACCAGGTAATGAGCGTACTTTTCCCTATCCTCCGCCTGCCGTAGATAATAACCATCTGAAAAGTCCTGGTTTTGTAAAGCCGCTCAAGCTCTTTTAGTTCATTATCCCGGCCCGCAAACATGACCACTC
>JGI24698J34947_10000743_pt1 | contig 16075 bp, 11 predicted proteins | sample TergutMp193P3_FD_34947 | JGI IMG/M metagenome (IMG submission 34947) | reverse complement strand
CCGGCCTTCCTTTATGGCGCCGGTCTTGCTGCCGCCCGCCGTGTCCGCCGGTACGGTACTTCATTTTATACAGATCCATCCGCTCNTCAAANGTCATCCGGGAAAGATCTTTTTCGCCGGAGATCAAAGCGTCAACCAGCGGCAGTGAAGGNTTATGCTGCCCCTGCCGGGGTTTNTCGCCCTTGCCGCCNCCGGCGTATCCTTTCGCCGGCGCGCGCGCCGGGGCGGGATGGGGATGGACGCGCCCTCCTGAGGGGTGCCCCGTGATCGGCTGGCGGCGCTGTTCTTTCCCCTTGGGCGACGGCCTCGGCGGCCTTCCCGACGACCTTCCCGAATGGCGCTCCTCGCGGCGGTCTTCGTAAAATTCGGTTTGAATGTGCTGCCCGGCGCTTTTATCCTCGGCGTAAAATTCCGGCACGGCGATTTCGGACGGTATTTTTTTGCCGATATAGCGTTCGATGGCGGGCAGCTCGTACACGTCCTGTTCGGTTACGAGGCTAATCGCCCTGCCGGTTTTACCCGCCCGCGCCGTGCGCCCGATGCGGTGCACGTAATTTTCCGCCTCCGTCGGCAGATCGTAATTTATTACCATCGCCAGGCTTTCAATGTCCAGCCCGCGCGCCGCTACATCCGTCGCGGCGAGGATCTGAATCTTTCCCGCCTTTACATCCTCAATTACCTTCAGCCGCCGGGACTGGGGCAGGTCGCCNATGATAAATTCGCAGTCATAGCCGTTGAGCCGCAGGCGCTTCGCCACAATTTCGGTATAACGCTTGGTGTTGCAAAAAATAATCGCGCTTTCGGGACGCTCCCGGTAAAAAATACCCAGCAGCATTCTCATCTTGTCCTCGGAGGGAACGTGGTAGAGTATTTGATCGATTTCTTCAACGGTGACCAATTCCGGCTCAATGTCAATTTCAAACGGGGAGATGGTGTATTCCCAGGCGAGATTTTTTACCCATGCGTTAAGCGTCGCGCTGAACAGCATGGTTTGGCGGCGGTCGGCGGGGGGCACCACTTTGATCAGTTTGCGCAGGTCGGGGTAAAAGCCCATGTCGAACATCCGGTCGGCTTCGTCAAGAACCAGAAAGGCCGTGTTCATCAGGTTCATCTTTCCCGATTTNTTCAGGTCGAGCACGCGGCCCGGCGTTCCNACCATGATGTCTACATTTTCCCGCAGGAGTTTTTCCTGCTGGGTGTAACCCACNCCGCCGTAGAAACTGCCGATCTTGAACGGCAGATATTTCCCCAGCACCTTTGCCTCTTCCTCGATCTGCACAGCCAACTCGCGGGTCGGCGCCATGATCAGCGCCTTCTTNCCCGCCAAAAGATTTTCGCTCAGGAGCCGCTGAAAAATCACGGTGAGAAACGCCGCCGTTTTTCCCGTTCCTGTTTGGGACTGCACGTACAGGTCTTGCCCGTTAAAGGCATGGGTCAGCACTTGCTCCTGGACCGGCATACAGGCGATATATCCGGCGCCGGCGATTCCCCGCTGTAAATCGGGGTGCAGGTTAAATTCCTTAAAATCCATATAGTTAACGGTATTGTTCGGCTATGCGCTGAAAGTGATCCTGCACACGCACCACTGCTTCGACTATCACCGGGTCGAATTGGGTTTCCTTGCCGTCAATAATTATTTTTATTGCCTCATGGAAGGAAAAAGCCGACTTATAAACCCGTGCGCTGACCAGAGCGTCATACACATCCGCCAATGCCGCCAGCCGCGCTACCAGAGGAATTTCCAATCCTTTAATTTGGCGGGGATAGCCCTTGCCGTCCCATCGCTCGTGGTGGCCAAAGCAGATGTCCCCGGAATGTTTAAGATATAGGGAAGAGTTAACATCTCCCAATTCGCCGATTATTTCCATACCGCGCGTAGTATGGGTTTTCATGATTTCATACTCATCCGGATCGAGCCTTCCCGGTTTGAGCAGTATGCGGTCGGGAATGGCGATCTTGCCGACATCGTGCAGGGCCATTGCCTTCATGATGATGTCCGGGTGCAGGGCGATCAATTCTTCGGCGTATGGCGAGTTGCTGTTGATCAGTTCTTCGCACAGAACCTGCACATACAATTGAGTCCGCTTAACGTGTTCGCCGGACTCAAGATCGCGGTGTTCAATGACGTTGGCAAGACCCTGCAGGACGCTCTCCAGAGTTTTGGTCGCCTCGGCGGTTTTTTCCGCGACCATCACCTCAAGGCTGTCGCTGTAATTTTTTAATTCTATCTGATTACGTACCCGCAGCTTGACGATCTCCGGCTTGAAAGGTTTATTGATAAAATCCACCGCGCCGGCGGCAAGCAGATCGCTTTCAGAATCATTTTCCGATGTGATAAAGATAACCGGGATCCGCTTTAAGGCGCTGTCCGTCTTCATGATCTCATACATTTGGCGTCCGTCCATTTCCGGCATCACCAAATCCAAAAGGATCAACTTGGGGGAAGTTTCCGCGGAACGAAGGCGGGCGAGCGCTTCTCTGCCGTTGTTCGCCGTGATGATGTTATAATCATCCTTGAGTATTTCCTCAAGCATCATGATATTGATGTCTTGATCGTCGACCAAAAAAACTGTGGGGGTTGGGTTAGCCATTTTCCGCCGTTACTTTATCTATTACCTGCAGAGTAGCGGCAAAAACGGTTTTGACCGTTTCCAGTTGGGCTGGATTTACCGCTCCGTTTTTTATCTGGGTTTCCAGTTCCAGACATTGCTTAAACAATTCCGTGAACGCCAGGTTGGCGGCAACGCCCTTTATCGTATGGGCCGCATTCTGGGCTTTGGGCAAATCTCCCGCCGCAAGAGCCGCTTCAAGATCGTTCAGGTTATTGTCGTTCCTGAACTTGACCAGCAGCTTGACGTAGAGTTTCATGTTGTTCATTATCCGCGCTGAACCTTCAGCGACATTCACATAAACCGCGTCATCAGCCATTATACAACCTCCGCTCCTGTGTTAATGTTAAATATACCAAAATATCCAAAAAAAGGCAAGGGAAATCACCCCTAAGGGCGTCCCCCTCACCGGCGCGCCGATTGCAGCAGGGCGTCGCCCATGCGCCGTATGTTGGCAAGCCAGTCCGGGGCGAGGGGATCGAGGCTGACGGTAACCGCGCCGACCGAATCCGCCACCGTCCGGGCGGCGCTGACGGGAAACTGCGCCTGTACAAAGATGGCGGCGGGGCGTTCCTGCTTTGCCAGCGCGATCAGGCGGCTCAGTTCGCGGGGGCTGGGCGTTTTGCCGCCGGTTTCCACCGCCTGCTGCCGGATGTCAAATTCATCGAGAAAATAGCCAAAACTGGGGTGATAGACGAAGATATCGCTGCCCCGCAGCGGGGCAAGATCGCGGCGCAAAGCGTCAAATTCGCCGTCAATGTCCCGCACCAGGCTGTCGTAGTTATCCGCGAAGAATGCCGCGCTTGCCGGATCGAGGGCGAACAGCGTTTCCCTGACGTGCGCGGCGAGTATCTTTGCCGGTTCCCGCCCCAGCCAGGTATGGCGGTCAAATTCGCCCAGCCCGTGTTCGTCGTCATCCAGCCGCCGCAAAACCACCCCCTCGGCGCCGTCAACAATGGGCAGGGCGGGGAACAACTTTTCAATTTTGGGGCGCAGGGTTATTTCAAATTCGGCGCCGGACAGTATCCACACGCCCGCCCCCGCGAGGCCGTTTACCTGCCGCGGCGTCGGCTCATAGTTGTGCGGGTTCTGCCCCTGTCCCGCCAGAACCAGCGTCCGCACCCGCTCCCCCCCGATACGCGCGACAAACCACTGCTGCGGCATAATGCTCACCGCGACTAACGGNANCCCGTCAGTGTGCCGTTTCGCGCAGCCAAAAAGCAAAATGAAAAAGAAAGAAAAAAGAACGATATTTGCATATCTCTTCCCTTTCTTCATTTGTCTCTCTTTCTTCTTTTGCCGGTGAACGCCCGCACGCAGGCGCCGACGAAGCGGAGCCACCACGGTTCCAGGCGGCGGCGCACTTCGCCCAGATGTTTAACGATGGGCAGATTTTGCGGGCAGTGGGATTCGCACTTGCCGCAGTTCACGCATTGGCCGGGGCTGCCGGAACGTTCCGAAGTCAGGGCGGTGCTCGTAATAAATTGATGAAGGCCGTAATAATAGCCCATGGAATAGCTAATGTTATACGCGGCAAAACAACCGGGGATATTAACGCCGCGGGGGCAGGGCATACAGTAATTGCAGCCGGTACACGGTATCTTGTAGCTGCGTTTTATCACGGCAAGGGCGCGGCGGTATACGTCCATTTCCGTTTCACCTAACATACCCGCCTGGGCTTCCCCGGCAAGGCGTAGATTTTCTTCCAGTTGGGACATACTGTTCATGCCGGACAGCAGCAGCGCCGCCTCCGGCTGGTTCCACACCCAGTTAAGCGCCCAGGCTGCCGGCGTCAGCGCGGGGTTCGCCTTTTTGAAAATTGCCTCCGCCTCTTTGGGCAGGCCCACCGCGAGCTTGCCCCCCAACAGCGGCTCCATAATGACGACCGGCATTTTTTCCGCCGCCTTTTTAAGCCCCGTCACCCCCGCCTGGAAATTTTCATCGGAGTAGTTATACTGGATTTGACAGAGTTCCCAGTCGTAATCGTCCAGCACTTTAAGAAATTCGGCGCAGCTTCCGTGAAAGGAAAACGCGATCCGCCGTATCTGCCCCGCCTGTTTTTTCGCGGCGATCCAGCTTTCTATTCCCCAGCTTTTAAGTTTTTCCCACTGCTCCATATCGGTGATCATGTGCATCAGGTAATAGTCAATGTAGTCAGTCTTGAGCCGCTTGAGCGACTGGTTAAAATATTTGTCAAAATCGGCGGGGCTTTTCAGGATAAACAGGGGCAGCTTGGTTGCTATTAACACCTTTTCCCGCGCATGGTTTTTTTCCAGAATTGCCCCCAGGGTTTCTTCGCTCCCCGGATACGACCATGCCGTGTCAAAATAGTTTACGCCCCCTTCAATTGCCCGCATGATCAGTTCCTCGGTCTTGTGCCGGTCGGGAAATCTCATACACCCAAAGCCCAATATCGAGAGTTTTTCGCCCGATCTTTTATCTATCCGGTATTGCATGGCGTTCAATTCCTCCGGTCACAGTATATCGAAAAGGGGCGGTTTAATATAGGGGTTGACAAAACCGCCCCCGGAATCTAGTATTAGGCAATGAAAAGCGTTATTTCTTACATCAGGGATATTCCGGTTTTGTTAAGAACATACATATCGCCCCAGATTTTGCAGGATATTTACCAACTTATTGTTATTAAAGGAAAAAAGATAACCAAGTCTTTCCCCGTTGAGATTCATGTTACCGAGCACTGCAACCTAAACTGCAAGGGCTGTAATCATTTCTCCTGTATAGCGGAAGAAGGCTACCTTGAACTGGAACCGTTTGAAAGGGATTTTAAGCGGCTGGCGGAGCTGTCGAAGAGTTTTTTTGCCATAAAAATTCTGGGCGGAGAGCCGCTGCTGCACCCGCGNATAACCGGATTTTTTGATATCGCCAGAAAATATTTTCCCTCTACTCCCATACAAATTACAACTAACGGTATTTTATTGCTGGAACAGCCGGAAACATTTTGGCAGAATTGCCATAAAAATAATATCATCGTGTCGATAAGCCAGTATCCCATAAAGTTAAATAAAAAAGAGATAAAAAAAGCTGCCAAAATGCACGGGGTAAAGATCGTGTATAACGGCACAACCACGGAAGAGAGAATGTGCAAGCTGCCGCTCGATCTCGCCGGCGGCCAGGATATGAAAAAAAGTTTCCAAAAATGCGCCATAAGCTGGGGCTGCTGCGTTACATTGCGCGACGGCAGGATATACAACTGCTGCATTGCGGCGCACATCAAATTTTTTAACGAATATTTTAAGCAAAATCTGGTTATTGGCGAAGATGATTATGTTGATATATACAAGGTTAACAATAAGGAAGAAATTATTGACTTTCTCGAAAAGCCGTTTCCCTTTTGCCGTTATTGCAAAACATCGGCAATGCAATTCGCCCAGCGCTGGGGAATTACCAAAAAGGAAATTACCGAATGGATAGATTAAAGTTATTGACGTTCAGTATCCTGTTGGTGTTGCCGGGCATTCCGCTTTCCGCGCAGACCCATACCTCTGTTTCGCTGGAAAGCCGGGTGTACTATGTTTTGGAACAGGCGGAACTGAAGGGGCTGTGCGCTCCTCTGCCGGGAAGCAGGCCCTATACGCGGAACGTTATCGCCGCGGCGATCAACGCAATTCTCGATTCCGGAAANGACAAAAAACTGAACGACACCGAGCGCGCTATTTTGCAACAGTACCTTGATCAGTTGGCGAAGCCCAAAAACGGCATGGATTGGCAGAGGGGAATCCACCACAGCGAAACCGCTATCGGCAAGGATGATACCCCCGTNTCCCTGAATGTGGGCGGAAACGCAAATATGGAAGGTTCTTCCGGCTTATACTCATCGTTTGAAGAGCGCTATTTCGGTACGGAAACCTGGCTGCGCTTTTTTCTGAACGGCGATTTGGGCGCCAATGTGTCGTGGGAATTCAGCGGCGAGGGCGGGCTAATGCTCGCCCCGCGAAAAAAAATGGGGCAGGGCAACACCTATTATGAAGGTTTTATAATGGGGGAGGACAGCCAGTATGTCAATCAGGAAATGGTGGTCTATAGCGAACCCCTTACGCACTTTCCCTATACCTATAAAAAAAGATGGGACGGCTCGGTTTATCATTTCACCGATTTGACCGCCTTTGAACCCTGGCCCGGCTCTATTTCGGGCGGCTATAATCTGTTGTCGGAGGCGGCGGCTTCATTTTTTGAGGACAAGTTGATAATGCGCGTCGGGCGCTTGTCCCGTGAATGGGGAGCGACGCCGTTTGGCAGCAGCCTTGCGCTCAATCAAATGGCGCGGCCTTTTCTGGGAATGGAGGCGGAGTTTAATCCCCTCCCGTGGTTTGGCATTGCCACCATGACCGGGGTTCTTGAATACAACAATACGGACGGCATTAAAAATTCCGCCATGAATTTTCAGAACGCTTTTTCAATAACAATGCTGCAGTACCGGTACCAAAACTATTTCTTTCTGGATTTGGGAGAAACGGTAGTGTGGCCCAAACGTTTTGAACTTGGGTATATGGTTCCCATNGTNAACAGTATTTTTTATCAGAATAATATNGGCGATTTTGACAATATGGGGATGTTCCTTACCCTTAAAGGCCAATATCCGGGTATCGGCAATATCTGGTTTTCGCTGTTTTGGGATGAGGCGTACTGGGTGTTGGATTGGTATGAACTTGATCGCACCATGCTTGCGTGGCAGGCGGGATCCACAATATCCCTGCCCTTTCTCTCTTTTTCATCAATAAAATTAAGCTATACCGTGGTGAATCCGTATTGTTATACGCATAACCGCAATTACAACCCCTGGTACGGCGGCGGTTTATCAATGGCGACATCATATACCAACAATGGCGCAAGTCTGGGCTATTATCTGCCGCCGAACTCGGACGAAATACTGGTCAGGTTTACTACCACGCCGGTACGCAATATCAACGCCCATGTGCAGTACCAGTTTATCCGGCACGGCGCCGATTTTGGACCGAGCGCCGTTGACGGGAGTAATTTATCGTCTGAGCTTGATCCCTACGGCCGGGCGGAGAAACCCATTCTGAAAAGGTACTTCCTCCACGACGGCGCGTACCAGTGGAGCCACATCGCGCGGGTGGGCGCCGAATGGAATCTGCCCGGCGCGCCCGTCGCCCTCACCGGCGAAATTGGAACGGCGATCTCCTACTTTACCAATATTAAGGAAGCGGCGAACGTTACCGGAAAACCCCACAATTATAAGATAATTGATACTGCCGATTATCCCCATTCGACCGGCTTTATCGTTACGCTTGGCGTGCGGGTATTTCCCCGTTAGGCGCAATCATCCGGTCACAAATTTCGGTTTGAGTACGCCCAGCAGGGCGGGCAGTATGGTCAGGCTGACCAGCGCGCTCGAGAACATGGTAATGGCGATGAGCAGCCCCAAATCGGCAAGCATGGTGAAGCGGGAAAAGAGCAGCACCGCGAAGCCCGCGCCCACGGACATGGCGTTAATGACGATCGCCTTGCCGGAACTGATAAAAGTGCGCCGCAAAAAATCGCCGCTTCCCGCCCGCAACTCCCGCTTGTACGCTTCAAGGCAGTGAATAGTGTAATCAATACCCACGCCCACGGAAACGCTTGCCACCATTGAAGTACCCAGGTTAAGCTTAATTCCCGCAAAGCCCATAACGGCGAAATTGATCAGTACCGATATTGACAGCGGGGCAATGCCGATACAGCCGGCGACGAGCGATTTGTTGGACAGGGCGATGATGACAAAAACGCAAATAATGGAAAAGAACATTGAAATTAACTGCGACTGCACGACCAGATTGTTAAGCGATCTTTCTACCATGGTGGTGCCGCCTATGGTAACTTTGACGTCGGCGGGAAAATTGGCGGCGATGTACCGCTCAATTTCGCTGAAAATCGCCTCGCTGTCGCCCATTCCCACCGTGCGAAGCTGCACCGTCGCCTTGACCGCCGTCGGTTCCAGGGGATCGTTGGCGTAGGCGCTGATATTCCCCGACAGCAAAACCAGATAGTTGGAGATCAGCCGCCCCAGCTCTTCGGGCGTTTCCTTGCCGTAGCGGCGGGGGTCAAGGGGTATCTCGTAGTAGGCGGCTCCCTCATAGTTCACCTGCCGCTTGAGTTCCCACACCAGATCGTTGGCGTTCATGCCGCGCGAAAGGCTGCCCGCCCGGTCGAAAAGGGCGATAAGCTGTTCCTGCGTATACACCGCCGTTTTTCCGTCCGGNTCAGCGGGAGGGCTGTTAAAATTGTTANTAGAATTATCACTAATATTATTAACATCATCAAAGCCGAAGCCAAAGTCGCCAAAACCGAAATCGTCATCCGGCGCGGCNGTTTGCGCGCCCTGNGTNCCCGCGGGCTGTATACCGCTGGGGCTTTCGTCGGCGTTAAATACCTGGTTGATCCGTTTGATGAGATCGGTAAAACCCATCACCTTACCGACATTGGGAACCTTGTACTGCAAAAACTGCGAAAGTCCGTCCATGGCGGCAAGGGTGTCGGGGCGCAGTATAATCTGGGGGCTGTCCGCCTCAAGCACCACGCTGACCACTTTGGAGCCGCCGAACTGCCGCCGTATAAACGTGTCGGATTTGGAGATGTCCGTATCGTGCCGGAAGTATTCTACCATTACATTGTCGATGATCAATTTGGAAAGCCCGTACAGCGAAACGACGATAACCAGCGCGGTAATGAAAAAAATGGTTTTCCTGCGCTGGGCGACGCTGACCAGGCTGTCGGCGATAAACGCGCTCATGCGCCCGTCTTTACTGCTGCCGCCGTCCACGCGGGGTTTTACCAGACGCGGCCCCCGGATGATCAACAGCGCGGGGATAAGGGTAATCGCCACGATAAAGGCGGCGGCGACTCCCCAACTGGCAAAATAGCCGAACTCACGGCACGGCGCAACCGATGTAAAACAGAACGACACAAAGGCGACAAAGGTAGTCAGCGCCGCCAGAAAAACCGGCTTGCGTATCTTCATGACCACCGCGCACACCAACTCATAGTGTTCTTCGCGAGTCATGGCGGTTCTGCCGCGGCCGGTCAGATAGTGAGTCACCACATGAATACCGTACGCGCTGCCCACCGCCACCAGTATGACCGGTAACACGGTAGAGATCACCGAAAGTTTTATCCCCAAAAGGGGCATCGCCCCCACCGACCAGATAACGGCGATCAGTACGGTCAAAAGGGGCAGCGCCACCGGCGTAAATCTCCTGAAAGAAAAAAACAGTATCAGCAGCACCACCAGCGTTACCAGCGGGACGAGCAGTTTAAGATCGGCGTTCATCGCCTCGTTCACGGTGGCGGTAATGACCGGCATCCCCGTNACATACACGGAGGCAAGATCACCGAACATTTCNTGCGCCGTGTCCCTGATCCGCAGGAAATAGGCGTTCATTTCCTTTGACGCCGCTTCATCGGAATTTATCGTCAGCGGAATAAGGATCTGCGTCGCGGTAAAATCATCGGAAAAGAGCGAGCGCTCGTACAGGGACCACGAGAGCAGGCGGCGTTTCAATTCGGCNATTTCCTGCGGNGAGCCGGTAAAATCGTCGCCCACGAGTTTTTCCGCGACAATGGCGTCGCCGTCGGAGGTGATGTANTCGGCGCTGATCAGGGAAGTGACTTCCTTNACNACGGATATTTCCCCAATCGCGTCCGAGTATTCGCGTATGCGGTTCAGGAATTCGCGGTCAAAAACCGTGCCGTACTGGCGCTCCAGCCCTATCAGTATAAAGAAGGAACTGCCAAAAAATGAATCGATTCGCTGGGAAGTTTTAAGCGCGGGATCGTTTAACGGCACAAAGCGGAGGTTGTTGTTGTCCANTTCCGCGCGGGGCAGTTGAAGGGCGAAAAACGCGGTAATAACGCCGATTACGGCGACGATAAGCCAGGGATAGGCGTACAATTTACGCATAACGATCACTCTCTACCGGGCAAATAGGCATTCAGCCTTTGCAGGAGTTCATTAAAATCCAGCGGTTTCCCGATATGGTCGTTCATGCCCGCCTCAAGGCAGCGTTCTATGTCCTCACGAAACACGTTAGCCGTCATCGCCACAATGGGAATGGTTTTGGCATAAGGATGTTTAAGCGTCCTTATGCGCCGCGTCGCGTCGTACCCGTCCATCTCCGGCATCTGTATGTCCATGAAGATCATGTCGTATTTACCGGGCGTTTCGGCGAACATCCGCACCGCCTCGGCTCCATTTTCCGCGCAGTCTATCTTTAACTGCGTCGGTTCAAGCAGGGCGAGTACAATTTCGCGGTTTATATCCACGTCTTCAACCAGCAAAATACGCCGCCCGGCATACAGCCCCTCGATATCCGCCTGAACATCCTCTACCTTTTTATAGTCGATACCCAGCGATTCATTGATGACATCCGCGATTGCGGAGGGGAACAGGGGCTTGGACAGGAATTTATAGACGCCGGCCTTTTTCGCCTCAATCTCGACCGCGGTCCATTCCGCCGCGGTTATCATGATGACGACCGATTTTACCGACTCATCGTTATGCGATTTTAACTCGGAGACCAACTGTATCCCGTCCATCTCGGGCATCTTCCAGTCCACAAAATAGATATGGTAGAGACCCTTCTGCTTCACCATGCGCAGCGCTTCTTTTCCGCTGATGGCNGTGTCGCAGTATACGTTGAATTCATGGGCGATTTCCGTGAAGTAATCCAGAATATCCTTGTCATCNTCCACCACCAGNATACGGACATTGTCCAGCTTNACNTCCGGCGCGAGCAGCCCCTGTCTTTTTTGGGTTCCCCGCTTAATCTGAATGGTAAAGGTAAAGGTCGAGCCTTTTCCCAACTCGGACTCTACCCCTATACTGCCGCCCATCATCTCNACGATGCTTTTGGAAATCGCCAGACCCAGACCCGTTCCCCCGTATTTGCGCGTAGTGCTGGACTCGGCCTGCTCAAAAGAAGAGAACACGCGCTCCTGCTGTTCCGGGCTGATGCCGATTCCCGTATCGCTGACCGAAACCTGTACGGTGCAGATATTGTTATCTTCCGCNACCATGCGCGCGTCAAGGCTGATGGCGCCGTTCTCGGGCGTAAACTTGATCGCGTTTCCCACCAGATTCGTAATGACCTGCATAATCCGGTGATCGTCGCCTATCACCATCTTGGGGATGAAGCGATCGATGTGTATCGAAAACTTTTGGTGTTTTTCTTCCACGCGGAAGTTGACGACATTTACCACCCGCTGCAGCATTTTCTCAAAGTTAAATTCCGCCGGCGAAAGTTCAAATTTATTCGCTTCAATTTTGGACATATCCAGAATATCGTTAATAACGCCGAGCAGATGGTTCGAGGCGTCCTCTATTTTTGAAAAACAATGATCCTTGTGTTGAATATCTTTGGCGGTTTTCCCGATGGTGGTCATGCCGATTATCGCGTTCATCGGCGTGCGTATCTCGTGGCTCATGTTGGCGAGGAACGCGCTCTTGTGCCTGCTCTCCTTGTCGGATTTGTTCTTTGCCATATCAATACGGATCAGTATGCTGATCAGCACCGCCGCTGAAATGACGCTTAACACAAAAAGAATAAGCGCCATATTTTTCAGGTTTGCAAAGAACGGGCCTTCCGGCGTTACCAGCCCCAAATACCAGCCGTTTGAAAGCGGGCGGAAAAAAGTTATTGATTTATTGCCCAGATAATCATACATCGTCCCCTGGGAAACATTTTCTCCATTCAGCATTTGCGGCACATAGATATGAGGCGGGAACGACGGGCTTCTGGCGTCAGTGCCCACAAAAGGCGTGTTTATATGGGCAAGCACAATTAATTCATGGCTTATCAGCATTCCCCAGCCGCCGCGGCCCAGCGCCGTGTTGACCACTTTTTCGCCGATATCGTTAATTTGCAGCCGCATACAGAGGACGCCCAGAATTTTATCGTTATCATCATGTATACAGAGTGAGTATAACAGGACGTTCCCGCCGATAACCATATCATCGTATGCCATGGTTTCCGCTATCTCGCCGTGTTTGGCTATGGCGTTGAGATACCACGGGCGCTCCGTAGGCTCGTAATCATCCGGCATATCCCAGTCAAAAGTTTGTATGAAAACAGGCCCCCCCGGCATATCAGGAAAATAACCGGAAAAACCCTTAAAGCCGGCAAGCCGCTTGTTGTCCATAAGCAAATGGCGGGCGAGATCCGNAAAATATTCTTCCAATACCGCCCGGTCAATGCCGCGCATTATCGAAGCGCGTACCGTTCGTGAAAAACCCAATAGATACGTTTTGGGATATTCCAGATCGTTTTCAACTTGTATCTGCGTAAGGGAAAACGCGCTCTCCGCGTTGCTGATCAGATTTTCGCGCACGCTGTTGCGCATGGAAACATAGCTTAAAATACCCATCGCCGCAAACGCCAGCAAAGTGAACAGTATCTGCACGTANAACGGGCGTTTGGGCGTTATTNTTTGTATTACAGTATGTATTACCGACACCATCTTTTTTCCTTAAATAACATCATAGCACATAATGACCCTGATCTACAAGGCGTCATAGATCAATCCCCCAAAATGCGCTATAATAAAGGGTATCTGTGGAGGTGGTATGAAACCAATTCGGAGTATGGTGGGTATAATGGCGGCGGCGCTGCTGGCGCTGGTACTGGCGGGCTGCGGGCCGACGGGCGGGACGCTTACCCTGGTCAACGAATCGTCGTATTTGCTGCTCTCCCCCTCTATTTCACTGGGGGACGGCAATAAGNNATCCCTTGCGCCCGGCGGATGGATGAAGTCAAGCGTAGACAAAGACGTNGCCGGCGCTAAAATAAAGTTTAGCCTGGACGGTGGAGATGGCAAGGTNACCATAAGCCGCGGCGGCAGTTGGTTTCTGAACAGTTGGAGTTCCAACCTTATCGGCGTGCAGAAAGGCGAGTCGGTGATTGTTACCGTAACGGACAAATAAAAAGGAGGCTGTATGAAACGTACCATTGGACTGGCTGTCCTGATACTGACGGCGGGGTTGTTTTTTTCCTGTACCGACGGCGAATACAAGGGTTCCGGCGGCGAGGGCAATTTGAATATTATCGACCGTACGGGTGCGCTTAACGGCAAATATATTTCCGTAGTGGGTGAAAAGGAGATGGCGCTGACGGGGGCAGTAGTGAAAGTGGGATTCAACCCGGCATTCCCGCGCCAGAAAGTCACCAAGGGAAAGGTGAGCGCCCCGCTGTACGATTTGACTACCACGGGGGATCTATACACCGGCTTCGACAACACCGGAATCGACGCTTTTTCGGGTGAAGAGTTTACCGTCCTGATTTACGATCGTGAAACCGCCCCCAATAACAGCGGGAAGAAAAATTTTGACGTAACGTTTTACNACGGCAGCGGACTGATTGAGTTTAAGTAACGGTTTTTAATGNCAGAAACACGCTTTATCCGCAACTTTTGTATTATCGCCCACATCGATCACGGCAAGTCAACGCTGGCGGACCGTCTTATCCAAAAGGCGAAACTCGTTGACGACCGGAATTTTCAGGATCAGATTCTCGACAATATGGATATTGAGCGGGAACGGGGGATAACGATTAAAAGCCAGGCGGTGACGATCCCGTATACCGCGGCGGACGGCGAAACGTACGAGCTTAATCTGGTTGATACGCCCGGCCACGTTGATTTTACCTACGAGGTCAGCCGCGCGATCAACTCCTGCGAGGGGGCGCTCCTTTTGGTAGACGCCACCCAGGGGGTGCAGGCGCAGACGCTTTCCAATATGTACCTTGCGCTGGAGCATAACCTTGAGATAGTGCCGGTGATCAACAAGATCGATATGCAGGCGGCGGATATACCCGGCGCGAGAAAACAAATCGAAAAAGATTTGGGGCTGGATGCACAAAACGCGCTGCTCGTTTCGGCGCGGCAGGGCACGGGCGTTGACGAGCTTTTTGAAGCCGTTGTCCAGCGTATCCCGCCGCCGTTAGGCGATCCCGNCGCGCCACTGCGGGCGCTGATCTTTGACTGCCATTACGATCCCTACCGGGGCGTGGTGGTNCANCTGCGGCTCTTTGACGGGNCGATCAAAAAGGGAATGAAAATTACCTTTATGTCCAACGGCTCGGTGTACGAGGTTGAAACCGCCGGCGTTTTCAAGCTGGCGTTAGTTGAAACCGACCAGCTTGCCGCCGGCAATGTCGGCTACATTATAGCGGGCATTAAAACCGTCAGCGACGTGCGGGTAGGGGACACGGTAACGGGCGCGGACAACCCCTGCGCCCAGGCTCTGCCCGGTTTCCGCGAGGTAAAGCCGGTGGTCTTCTCCTCAATTTACCCGGTCGATTCCAACGATTATGAGGAACTGCGTTCCAGCATGGAAAAACTTAAACTCAACGACGCATCGCTCGTTTATGAAAAAGATTCTTCGGCGGCGCTGGGCTTTGGTTTCCGCTGCGGCTTTTTGGGGCTGCTGCACCTTGAGGTGATACAGGAGCGGCTTGAGCGGGAGTTTGACCAGTCGGTGATTTTTACCGCGCCTTCGGTTAAGTACAAACTGAAAATGCGGGGCGCCGATGGCGAGGTGATGATCGATAACCCCATGGAGTACCCCGAAGAGGGGCGCATTGAGGGAACTGAAGAACCCTACATCCGCGCGGCGATTATTACTCCCGCGACCTTCCTCGGCAACATCATGACCCTCTGCCTTGAAAAGCGCGGCGTGCAAACCAACATGACCTATCTCGATGAAAAGCGCGTCGAGATAGTGTACGATATGCCCCTCTCCGAAGTGCTCTTTGATTTTTACGACCGCCTCAAAAGCATCAGCCGCGGTTATGCGTCATTTGATTATGACATTACCGGCTACAAGCCGACGGAGCTTGCCAAGATGGACATACTCCTCAACGGCAAAGCCGTGGACGCGCTGTCCCAGTTGGTGTTTAAGGGCAACGCCTATGACCGCGCCCGCAAGGTGTGCGAACGCCTGCGGGATGAAATTCCCCGCCAGCAGTTTAAGATCCCCATTCAGGGGGCGATCGGCAGCCAGATCATCGCCCGCGAGACGGTCAACGCCCTGCGCAAAGACGTACTCGCCAAATGTTACGGCGGCGACATTACCCGCAAGCGTAAACTGCTGGAAAAACAAAAGGAAGGCAAAAAGCGTATGAAGATGGTCGGCGACGTGGAACTGCCCCAAAGCGCGTTTTTGGCGGTGCTCAAGACGAAGGATGAATAGGTACACCTATTCAATACTTGCTCAGTATTTCATTAAGAATTTCATTCGTTGACTGGTCAATTTGAGTTTTAATTTGAGTTTTAATTTGGGTTTTCATGGAGTTGGGCAGCAGGGGGAATAGATTATCGGTATCAGCATTATGGCTATTTTCAGTCTTATTCTTGAAAAAATGGTACGGTTCTATCTTAAGAACACCGGCGATTTTTTCTATCATATCTATTGACGGAAATCTCCGCCCTATCTCTATATCCCCTATATAACTGGG
>JGI24698J34947_10000742_pt1 | contig 16085 bp, 14 predicted proteins | sample TergutMp193P3_FD_34947 | JGI IMG/M metagenome (IMG submission 34947) | reverse complement strand
ACAGGTATCCCTTCTGACAGCCATTGTAGAATGTCCCCAACGGTTATTCTTGTACCCTTTATACAGGGCTTTCCAAAGCGAATTCCCTGATCGATGGCTATATAATTCGATAATTCGTCAATTCCCATGCTTAGAGTTTACAGTATTTTTTGGGTAATGTCTATGAATTGCAACTTCGCGGACGCGCTGTGGGACAAGTGAGTGGGTAAGCCCCAGCGCCTATTCCCCTACTCCCTCACTCCCATACTCTCCTTTTTTATCTTCTTCCCGTCCGCCGAGCGGTAAGGGTTCTTCAAATTTTTCAAATAGCCCTGATACGCGGCGCTGTTCTCGTGGTAGTTGTCGAGGGGCTTGAACGACGAGGATTCGTCGCAGCGGTAGAGCTCCAGCAGGGTTGGGAAGAGGGGGGAGCGCATGATTTCGCTTGTTTTTGTGAGGGGCAGGCGCTTCAGGGCTGCGGGGAGCATGTGGTTTTTCACCAGGTAGAAGATGTCCTCGACGAGGGCGCTCTCGTAGCCAAGACGCTTGAGGAAGCGCCGCGCTGCCCGCGCGCCGAGTTCCGCGTGGCCGTCGAAGCGGTGGCTGCCAAAGGAGGCCGAGACGGGTTTGCCCGCGTCGTGGAGGAGCAGCCCCAGGGAGAGGCGCAAGTCGAACGCGCCGTTGGTTCCGGCCTTGCGGTACCTGAACGTTTCCAGCGTGTGGTTCCACACGTTGCCTTCGGGGTGGAATTCCTTTGAGTGATCGACACTGTCGAAACGGGCCAGCTCAGGCCAAAGGGCCTGGAGAAAACCCGAAACTTTGAGGAATTCGAGGGCGGTGTCGGGACGCTTGGACACTAAAAGGCAGTTCAGGAAGGCGCGTTGAACTTCCGGCGGCGCTTGTCCCCAGTCGGACGACTCATCGTCCGGCGGCGGCGCGTTGTAAGACGGCGCAACGCCGTAGCGTGCGAGCAGCAGGGCGGCGTCCATGATCTCACGAAAAAAGGTGACTGTCACCTTTTCAGCGGCGCCTGGCGCCATGGTGACTGTCACCTTTTCGCCTTTCCGAATGCTCTTAAGCAGGGGATAAACGCCAAGCGGGTCATAAAAGCGCCGCTTTTGCCAATCGTAGCTGAAAGAGAGCAGGGGAAAGGAATAGTTGCTTTTTTCGTACGTTTCGAGGCAGCGGAAATAACAGGTGGCTCCGAGGGCGTCCACAGCAGCGTCGGCAATTTCCATGCCGGGGAAGCGTAGGTTTTCAATTTGCTTTGCGAGAGCGGCGACGTCCGCGTCGGTTTCAAGCCAGAGGAAAGGAAGGTCGGGCAGCCCCAGAAACCTGTCGATGGCGCTGAATCCCCGGAAGACGACCGAATATCCGGCTGCCGCGAGGGAAGAGCAAATTTCGGCAAGGCCCATGACAGGGCCCATGCTCAGGTCCATAAACTCTCACTTTTTCCCCTTGGCCCTGGGAGTCCCTGGGGAGCCGCTTTTCTGTTTGGTGGATTTCTCTGTCCCGGATTTCTTCGCCACGGGTTTTTTCGTCCCGGATTTCCCGGTCGTGGGTTTCTTTGCCGCGGATTTATCCGTGACGGTTTTCCCCGTCGCCGGTTTCCCTTCCGACAAGACCGTGGTAAGCTTGTCAAACCTGTAGCCCGAAGCTTTCTCCGCCAGGCTGAACGCTTCTACCACTGCCGCGATGGTATCAACTTGTTTCGACTGCTTTTCAGGCTTTTCGGTTTTTGCGTCGAAGGCTCGGGCTTCTTCCGTTAAAAGGAAGAGGGATGACAGGAAGAGGGTTTCCTCAAAAGCTTCCTTGTTGAACCATGTCACATCTTCAAACCGATTCACGCCGAGGAGCTTCCTGAAATCGTCCGCGTCGTAATTTTCAAGGATTATCGCAGCCGCGAGCATTTCCGGCGTTTTTGCCCCGGCAAAAGCTCCAGCCGCCGTCTGCTTCGTACGGGCCAACACCGCCATGGCGACTTCTGATGTGCGCCCGGCTTCATCGCCTGGGACTCCTGCATTTTCCCAGCATTCCCGCATTATACGGTCAAGCTGCCAATGCCGGGCCAACGCCGCAGCTTCTTCGCCTGAGCTTCTTGTTATCGATCTTAGCAAGGTCAGGGTATTGTAGCCCAGAACCATGAGGGCGAGAGCAGGCCGCTTGGTGATTTTATCCATCAAACCATCCAGGAATTTCGCGGTTTTGCGGTTCTGTGTAAAAACGCCGCCTATAAAGAAGACGAAGTTATTGTAACATGAAGACCATTCTTCCCAGGGGCCAATCGCCGGCTTCTCCTGTTTGGGATAGTTTTCGCCGTTCCAGGGTATGTATCTCTTGTCCCCGCCGTCCAGGTATTTACTTACCGCCACAGCAAAGGCGTTTACAGGCGCCTTGAACAAGTCGCTGGAGCGGAGTTCACTCAGATTACGGGGCGAAAGTATCTCCCTGAAGGGGGCGTAGAGTTCTCCGAGGAAAATATCCAGCAGGGCTTCGTCGAGGTTCCGCGTGCCGCGGCCGCAAAGGACATGGTTGAGCATGGACCAGCGGGCTTCCCATGTTCCCGAAGGCGCGCCGGCTGAGTCCTCTTTTTCCTGAATGTCCAGAAACACCTGCGCCTCGTAACCGGAGAGGGCCGCGAAAAGCCCCTGCTCGGCTATCGCTTTGGAGGAACGTATGTACCATAAGCCGCTGCGCTGTTCGCGAAAAACCGTGAAGAAGCGGTTTTCCCCGTGAAGGCTCATGGCCTCGCAGAGGGAATCCTGCCGCGTTGAGCCGTCCTTCTGGGGAATGGCTACTGCGCCCATGCGTATCCAGCCGGAAGTCTGGTAGTAACTGTTGTTGTAGAAAATCAGGGCGCGTTCGTCTCCGGCGCGGTTGGAGTACGCGAAAACGTTCTCGTTCACGTTTCCATTTGCGTCATAAAAATCGTAAAGGCAGAAATCCGCGCTGCCGGAAAAAACGTGCCGCTTCTTCATCAGGGGAAATATTTCCCACTCATGGCGGTTCACCATGTTCCAGTCCGGCGTTTCGTCCCTGTACGAGCGGCGGTACTCCATGCCGTATTTTTCCTCGAAGCCCTCGATTTGACCGTGGCCGAACATAGGTAGGCCCGGCATTGTGACGAGGAGCGTGCAAATCCCGAAGTATTTGTCGCCCTTGCCGAACTGCGCAACCGCGGTTTCCTCGTCGGGGTTGTTCATGAAGTTGACGAAGCGCTTCAGTACTTCGGGGTCAAATTCGAGGGTGTTTTTGATGGTTGCCCTGTACTTGCTGTTCTCTTCGTTTTTGAGCATGTTCATAAACGCCGAGTTGTAGACGCGGTGCATGCCCAGGGTGCGGACGAAGTAGCCTTCCATCATCCAGAAAGCTTCCGCGAGAAGGAGCGTGTGCGGCGCTTCGGAGGCGCAGCGGTCTACCACTTCGCGCCAGAACTCTTCCGGGATGAGGCGGTTGAACTCCTCGGTGGTGATGGCGTGCTCCGCGCGGCTTGCGATGGCGCCGCCCTGTCCCGGCGCGGGGAACCAGAGTCGCTGGATATGGCGTTTCGCGAGGGTCATCGCCGCGTCGAAGCGCACGATCGGGAACTGCTGACACACGCCGATAATCGTGCGGATCACGGCCTCACGCGCCTCGGCGTTGAGGAAGTCGATTTGCGCCGTATCGTTCCAGGGCATTGATGTGCCGTCGTTGCCGTGGTAGATGAAGCGGGTCTCGCCCGTGCGGTTGTCGATGCGCCTGAAGACCACCGCCGCGTCGCTGCGGCTGAAGTAGTGATCCTCGATTTGGACGGTTATGTCGTCGCGGCCTGAAAGGTTCTCGCAGGAGTAGTTGTAGGTCGGGAAGGGCGGGTATGGGAGTTGCAGGAAGCGCTCCGGGTGTTCGACGATCCAGCGGCTGTCGAGGCCGGTGTGGTTGGGAACCATGTCCGAGCCCAGCCGTATGCCGCGCCGCATGCAGCGCGCGCGCAAATTGGCGAGCGCGCCCCAGCCGCCCAGCTCCCAGGCGATGTCGTAGTCGTAGAGGCTGTAAGCGGAAGCGGCGGCCTCGGGGTTGCCTGTCCACTGCTTGATGGTTTTACTTGCGCGGCTCCGCTCCCAAAGGCCGATGAGCCAGAGGCCGGTGAAACCGCGGCGGGCGAGTTCGTCCAGCTCTTCGTCGGGGATCTGGTCAAGCTGCGTCAATTCCCTCCCGTATTTCTGCGAGAGCTGAAAAAGCCAAACCAGCGAACTCTTCGCGATGAGAACCGTCCGGGGCATCCATTCCTGATCCGGGGTGAAGCGCTCGTACTCGTTTTCAAAGGCTCTGAAGTCCAGCACCTGCGTCGGGCCGGGGCCAAAGAACGAAGGCTTCTCTTCTTCTTTGATAACGTCCAGGCTCGTGAGAAGGCGGCCCATAAATCTGCCAAGAATGAGCCCCCACTTCCTCCGCATGAACTCAAGCTGTCCGAAAAGCGAATCCGGCGAGGCAAGCGCCGGCTGCCTTAGCAGGTCCCAGAGGTTGAGTCCGTCGGGGCCGAAAGCCGGAAGCGCCGCGAAATGCGCCTTGAGTTCGTCGATGGCGCCGGGGTAGACCGTCTCCTTTGCCAGATTGGAATCGTCAAAAAGGAAGAGGAAAGGCCGGAACGCCGGATTGAGGTTGGCCATCGCTAAAAGCAGCAGTTCCTCAAGCGAGAGGCATTCGCAGCTCTCGCCGCCGTCGCTCGCCGCCAGGTAACCGGAGACATCAGTTTTTCCCCCGTAAACGTCCCTTGGCGGGAAACGCCCGCAAAAACTCTCCAGTAGATTCCGCGTCTTGCCGCTCCCAAGGTTCCCCTCAAGCCGGCCAAGCGCCGTCTCAAACACATCGGGCTGTATCTGCTCTCTGTACAACGCCACGATATAATGAAGAATCTCGTCGATAAGCCCCATCGCGTTGAGCTGCGCCGCGCTCATGAAGCGCTCCGGGTTCACCGCCGCGTTCACGCGGGCGTTCAGGCGCGCCGTCAACGCCCGCACCTGGCGCATATCCGCCAGAATCACGTTCCCGGTCAGCGAGAACAGATCCCCATCAAGGCCATGCTCGTCCCGTACTTCCCGGCATATATGGAATTCCATGCGCGCCTTCCTGTCCGCCGCCCTCACGGCCGTCTCTTTGGGGCGGGAAACCTCAAATTCTGAAAGAACTACACGAAATCCCTGCATCGTATTATTATAACGCATAAGTGGAGAGAAGGGAATAGGAAATAGAGAAATACATCGCACAAGGGCACGAAGAAAGGAGGGTTGAAAAAAGGTGACTGTCACCATATAATATAGCGGGAGGAAGAGTGAAAAGATACCTTCTTGTTTTTTTGTTTTTGACTTGTTTCGCGAATTTTCTCAGTTCAGAGGAAATTATCGTAATCAATACACGCGATAACGATGAGGAAAGAAATAATGACAGCTCCTTGCTGGGACTGACCTTTTCCTTCAGCGGGTTCACCGAATACAGGCTTGGGATGGGTTTATTTTTTACGAACTATCGCGGCAACGGCTGGCGCCAGTCTGCCGATGATTTCGGCCTGCTGTTTGAGTACAATTTGGATCAGAACATTAAGCACGCGAGGGCTTATTACCATATGACCGACAGATCATTCGGTGTATTGATGGGCGGCTCGGTTGTAATGGCCTTTGACGATGACGCGATGGCCGTTGGTTTCGCTCCGGAGATTGGTTTTGGGCTCGGGACGGCTGTCAAAGTATTCTATAGATATAATTTTTATCTGAATAACAGGTTTAACAGCCAGGAGATTGTTTTTCATATAAGGAGAGGCCGCGTAATAAGGTAAAAAGATTACATCCGCCGTATTATTTCAAAGCAGGCGCGGGCGTTATGATACGGGCATTTCCAAAAACCGGCTTTCGGCATAGTCGTGTCCGGTTTATTGTCCATGCTCAATTCATTGTGCCATTCGCCGTGGGTTCGATCCGCGAAATGCTCATTAATGTAGTCCCAGATACTTTCCGCTGCTTCAAAATATTTCTTCTCGCCGGACAATTCGTAAGCGTTGTAGAAACCCACGACCGCCTCCGCCTGCGGCCACCATTCCTTCTTTTGGCGGATTTTAAGCGCCTCATTGCGGCCGCTTAACAGTCCGCCGTTCTCGCGATCGATTGCGGCGGCGTAGACGGCATCCGCAATCGCCACGGCCGTTTGTTTCGCCTCACGGATGAGGTTTTCATCGCCTGAGGCAAGCGCCGCTTCGTACATCAGCCAGCTCCCCTCAATATCGTGGCCCCAGGAAACTTGTTTCGAGAGGGGATGCCAGTTCATATCAAAGAACAGTTCAAAGTGCCGGTCGCGGTTGACTATTTTACCCAGCGTTATGCGTAAAAGGCTTTCAAGGGCTTTGCGTACGCGCCCGTCCCCGCCTGAACGCGCAAGGCTGGTGTACGCTTCCAGTACGTGCAGGCATGTGTTCATTGACTTTGGACAGTTTATCTCTTTTGAGCTAAGACGAAAATCCTCAATGTCGTTCCATTCGCGTACGCGCGCTTCAATATAGCCGCCCGCCTCCGTATCCAGCGCGTATTTTTCCAGCAGGTCAAAGAGAGACATCGCAAGATCCAGCGAGGATGTATCACCGCACGCCGTGTAGTGCTCGCTCAGCGCGTAAATACCAAAGGCAAGGTTATAGAACTGCTTCCTTGTGTTAAGAGGGCGTCCTGTATTATCGACAAGCCAGTAAAGCCCGCCGTGTTCTTTATCCAAAAAAGCGGCCGACAGGAATTCGCGGGCGCGCGCGGCGCAAGCCTTATATTGCTCATCGGCGAAGACGCGGTACGCGGCCGAAAATGTCCACAGTATCCGCGAGTTTAAAATGCCGCCTTTGGCTGCCGTTTTATTCACCTTGCCGTAGAAATCAGCCTCGCCGTAAAAACCGCCGTTTTCCTCGTCCGCCATACCCTGCCAGAACGGAAAAATATTTTCCTTTACCATTTTTTCCGCTTCCTGTCTGTTTAGCATAACGCCTCCTTTAACGCAGGGTGATTGACAACCACGCGTTCCATCCAGAAAAAAATTTCATTCTCCTCCAATCGCTACCAAAGCCAGTTTACATTGTATTTATGTATGTTCTCGTCCGCGGTAACGATTGTGAAATTTTCCGCCAACGCGGTAGCAACTAACAGCCTGTCGAACGGGTCTTTGTGGATATCCCGAAGTTCTTCAAGCAGATTCAAATACTCACGGGTTACTCCTGTTTCATAGAAATCGTTATGGTCAATTATACGATAAAACTCTGAAAGCCCGCCGTCAAACCGTAACTTTTGCGCTCTGATTTTTATTGCGACTTCCCAGGCAGAAACAATACTGACGTATCTCACATTATTTCCATCGCAAAGAACCTGTTTTACTTTTCCTGTCAGTTTACTGTTATCGCCCGCGACCCAAAGAATAACATGGGTATCGAGAAGTAAATTCATTACACATATTCCTTAAACTCTTCCATGGGCGCGTCAAAATCATCGGACATCCAGATTTTACCCTCCCACCCGCCCAGTTGAGGNGCGCGCTGTTTCCTTACCGTCAATTCCATCGGTATGCCGCCCTTTTCCACAATTTGGACCAGATAGATATTGATAGCCGTGGACATATCCATTCCAAGCCTGTTCAGAACTTTCTGGGCCTTCGCCTTTAATTCCCCATCCGTGCGCACGTTGATATTTGTTGAAGCCATAACGGCGCCCTCCTAAAAAATTCTATAGTAAATCGTAATGCATTGTGCGCAATATGTCAATACGAATAGATAAACCTCTCCCCCAGGGCGCAGACGTGAAAGCGCTTTTCCGGGCAGAGAGCGTACATCGCGTCGGCAAAGCGGGCGGGATTTTCGCTGTTAAAGGCCATCATGTCGTAGTGGGCGGGGAACACGAGGTCAACGGGAAGCGCATGCGCCAGTTTTGCCGCGTCCAGAGCCCCCATGTTGCCGATACAATTTTCCCCGGTACGTTCCCAGTCGCTGCCGTTAATGGGAAGCATGGCCATATTGATGGGCGCGTGGGCTTTTAAGGTTTGGATGAGGGAGGGTGTGACCCATGTATCTCCGGCATGGTATATCGAAATCCCGTCCCCTTTGAGGATAAAGCCCAGGGAAGTGTAGTCCCCGTTTTCATCCTTTTCGCCTTCATCCTGGATATACCGGGTATGAATGGCGGGCACGGGATCAATGGTGGCTGACCCAATGGTCAGACGCTCCCCTGCCCTTGCCGCAAGAACCCTGTCCGCGCTTATGCCGGCTTCGGTAAGAACGCGCTTGCAGGGAGCGGGTACCACAAAGCGCGCGCCGGGATTGGCCTCCGCCAGTGGGAGGAGGGTCTTGAGGTTCAGGTGATCCGAATGGTTATGCGTACAAAGCACATAATCCACCCTCTGGGTTTCACCGGGATCAAAGGGCGGCGGATAAACGCGGCGGGTTTTGCTGTCCTTATCCAAAAAGTCGTTGAGAATCACATCAATATAAAAAACCGTGCCCGCAAGGCAAATAATAAACCCATGTTGTCCCATAAACCAAACATACGCTTCCCCCGGCTGTGGCTGGGAGAGCGCAATCTCGTTTAAAAGGGCTTTCCCGCACTTGTACCAACGATTCATATAGACCTCCGGCATCCAAGTATAGTAATTTATATAAATAAAAACCACAAATTCGTGCTCTTGATAAAAGCAACGAAATGCGAAACTATTGCTGAAGAAAGGAGAGCCTTGTGGTAAAGATTGCGACAATAGCCGGTTCGGACGCTTCAGGCGGAGCGGGCCTGGAAGCTGATCTCAAAACGTTTGAGGAGTACGGCCTTTACGGCATGGCGGCGGTGACGCTTATCGCGACGATGGATCCCGGCAACAACTGGGCGCACAAGGTGTTCCCTCTGGATGAGGACGCCCTTCGCGCCCAGCTCGAGACGATTTTCAGGGGCGTCGGTGTTTCGGCGGCCAAGTCCGGCATGCTCGGTACGTTTCACGCCGTCGAATTGACCCGCGAATACATCGAGAAGTTCGGTATAGGGAATTACGTGCTTGACCCGGTGATGGTATGTAAGGGCGCGGGAGAAGCCCTGAACCCGGAGCTGAACGCCATGGTCGAGCGGAAACTGCTTCCCCTGGCGAAGATCGTGACGCCGAATCTCTTTGAGGCGGAGCAGCTTTCCGGCCTTAAGGAAATTACGACCCTTGAGCGGATGAAGGAAGCGGCGAGGATCATCCACGGCAAGGGCGCGAAGAACGTCTTTATCAAGGGCGGCGCCAAACTGAAGGGTGCGATGGCGGCTGACGCGGACAAAGCGGTGGATATCTTTTTTAACGGGGAAGGGTTTGAGCTTCTTGAGGAAGACCTTGTGAATACCACATGGACCCACGGCGCGGGTTGTACCACATCCGCGGCCATTACCGCCGGGCTTGCCCTGGGCAAAACGCTCTATGACGCGGTGGTTCTGGCGAAGAAGTTCATCACCGCGAGCCTCAAAGCCGGTTTTGCCCTCAACAAGTGGGTCGGCCCCGGCAACCCATCGGACTGGCGGAGTGAACGGTTGTTCGGGAAATAGCTACTGGCCGCTTACACAGTCTACCCTGCTGAACATGGCGGCGAGTTTCTCAAGTGTCGCCGCAGGCAAGGGCGGCTCCTGGATTGCCGCGAGATTCTCGGCGAGATGGGCAGCGTTGCCCGTGCCTGTCAATACCACGTCAATTCCGGGCGTATGACGACAGAAACGGTAGGCCGCCTCAGGAATGCTGGCGGCTATGCCTTCGCCGGCAAGAAAATCCAACGCACCCTTTGCCTTTACCAGCGCCGGGTCGGCCTGCCCCCGTTCGAGGATGCGGCCAATATCGATCTCAAGCTGTGCCGGATTGGACAGGGCTTTCCGAACTGCGAACATGCAGAGGACGCCGGCCTTCTTCTCCATGGCCGCCGGAAGTATACGCTTGACCGCGGAAGGGTTAAGCAGGTTATAACCCACCATAATCACATCGAATATGTCATCCATCAGGGCGTTCTCAAGCATCTTGTGAGAAGTATCCTCGCCAAATAGTTCGGTAATGCCCAGGAAACGAATCTTCCCCGCCTGTTTAGCTTTTAGCATCGCCGGAACCAGCGTCTCCCGAACTTCGGCATAGTCCTCCGGGCGCACCCCGTGGAGGTGGTAGATATCAACGTAGTCTGTCTTCAATTCTCGCAGGCTCTCATCCAGGGTTTTCTCGAGGTCCTTAGGGATTTTACCCTTGTAGGGAAATTTTGTGGAAAGGATATAATCGGTACGCTTAATCCCGGTCAAACCTATGCCCACCGCTTCCTGTGTGCCATAGACGGTTGCGGTATCAAAGAAATTCACCCCTCCGTCCCACGCGGCGCGGACAATCCCCGCGGCGTGTTCCAGCCCGCGGCTGGGAAGACCGATCCGCGAAAACCCTCCGCAGCCAAGCCCCGCGACAGTCGCCTTCAAGCCTGTTCGCCCAAGTGTAACAGTCCGCATATGACACCTCCGGATGATAACATTGTATTACCCGGATTGCAGAATGGGAATAGGCCTTGACACACCAGCCCCTTCCGTGTAGAGTCTCAGAACACATTCTGGGGGTGTAGCTCAGTTGGCTAGAGCGTTTGAATGGCATTCAAGAGGCCAGGGGTTCAATTCCCCTCACCTCCAGATAGTTCTTATTTCCTCATCTCTTGATTGATGGCGTTATGTCCCAACTCCTTATTCAGATAATCGTCAAAGGTAAATACCGGATTACCCTTAACATTGGCGTATCCGACAAGAAGACAATCAACAAAATCAAGATTTGTTGAGGCAAAAGTATTGCAGCCGTATCGTACCACATTTTCTTCAAATACAAGATTTTCTCTAATGGCAATAAAGTCTTTTATTTCAGCAGCTATAAGCTGTCGAGAGTGTTTATAAAATTTTTCCAGATTATATACCGCTTCAGCGATTACCTCTACGGGAACAATACAGTCACTTGTATCAATCATCTCAGAAACTCTTAGGCATTTTTCTGTATTATCGCCGGTAATAAAACGAAGTACCGCGTTAGTATCAAGTATGACTTCCTTTTTAGTCAAGCTTTTCCCTCTATGTTTATCCTACTGCTTTACCCCAGCTTTGTTTCTCAAGGCGGTAACGGGTTTGCGCTTCTTCTTCGGTTTCTGTTCCATCAATGACTTTCTGAACGTCAAAATCGAAAGGATATCCCTTGGCCACCTGCTCTTTTAACTGGTCAACAAAAACATCGCGGTTATACTTTTTCCTGAATTGCTCGATTCTTTCCATTGTAGTTCCACGAGGCGTATTTTCTATCGGCCTGATAGTTACTTCAACCCGGCTATTCCATATTTCTTTGGGAATATTGAAAATGGGTAACAGTTTTTCAGCATCAATTTCTTGTATGATTGCTTCCATGTAGGTTATTACATCACAAAAAAGAAGAGATTTCAACATAAATGCACGAAACCTTGACAGATATAGCCTCTTCTGTTAGTGCAATCTTATATAAGCGGTTCATCCGGTATAGCCGAATAAGCCGAATAATTACCAGTTGCGTCATTTTGACTTAAAAGAGACATATTTGACCTCATTTGTACCTTGGTTTTATACTGTTTCCGTTCGTTCCGTAAGTCTTTATCAGGTAAAGAGTTGTGAAGGCTTAGGGTCGGCAAAACTAGAGAATGAGGGGTTCAATTCCCCTCACCTCCAGGAAATACTTTTACTACCCAAGTGTCTTTGACAACATGGCATAAGTCCGGCAGATACTCATGCCCCAACCGGCGTAAATATCCTGATTACGCCCTTCTGTCCATAAAAAATACGTATAAAAAATACGATCCCTCACCATATTTTGCATCATTTCATGGAAAAGTACAGCGCCTATGCCTTTACCCCGCAGGGAAGGTTTTATACCGAAGGGGCCGAAACGCTCAGGGGTTCCGTCCATGGCGCGCATGACAAATCCGATTGTGGCGCCCGTGGCTGCCTCCTGCGCCAGAAGCATGGTTTTTTCAGCCCTGCCCGCGAGAATGGAAGATCGGACATACGGCAGCCACAAGCCAAAGTCCTCGTTAATAAAAGCAAAAAGACTTAAGGCGTCAAGGGCTTCATAGGGCTTAAAACGATAGCCGGCCGCTTCAAGGGTTTTCTTCTTTTCAATATATTTTGCCGGAGTCCGGCAGCCGCGAAGGTTCATGTGCATGGAACAGGACTCGGATTTTTTCTCGTAGCCGGCGGACAAAAAGAACCTGAGCCCTGACGAATAGGCGTTTATATCAACACCGGGGCTAATATAGTTTGACGGGTAGGGGCCCACATCAATTTTTTTGGCGCCTTCTTCCAGCAGTTTCTCTTCTGTTAATTCCAGGAGGGCCTGTCCCACACCCCTTCCCGCGGCGGAAGGTTTTACGCCTAACGCGGGAATCCATGCCTGTTCTTCCTGAAGCCCCGCCGCTTCATCGGGAAAATGGCGCTTAACGCTGTACGCGAAGCCAAGAGCTTCTCCGTCCTGTTCCGCTATGAGCAATTTTCCCGGATCAAAATTGAGATCATAGATAACCCTGCGGTAAAAATTATCCGCGTTAATCTGATCCTGCACCAGCGACGCGTTCCATAACCGGCATACTGTATCGGCATCCTGAGCGTTATACTGCCGAATATCCACCCTTATCCTCCCTAACAACCTGCTTCGTTATAAGCTATCCCTCCCCGGCGCCGGTAAATCGCCGCCGTCATAAGGGGCCATAACGGTGTCAATGTCCCCAAAAATATCCCTGTCTATCTCGTCTTTTTTTGCCATTTCGGACATTATCAACATGGTGTCGTAGTGGTCTCGTTTATCGTGGTAGGGTCTTTCCTCACTTATCGCCTGGTAGATGTCGATGCAGGTCATGAGCCGGGAATTAAAATCCAGTTCATTCCTTTTCTTGCCGAAGGAATAACCGCTGCCGTCAAGTTTTTCGTGGTGGTTGGAAGCCCAGTCGCGGATGGTATTGAATCCTTCAATGTCTTTGAGCATTTCCCAGGTCAGGCGGACGTGGCTTTTGATGATTGTGAATTCATCGTTGTTAAGCCTGTCGGGCTTTTCAAGAATTGCCGTGGGAATCGCCAGTTTGCCCAGGTCGTGGAGGGCTGCCGCCAGATACAGTTCGGCCTTTTCTTCGCTCTTGTACCGGTAATATTCCCCCATGGCCCATGCCTTGTTTGCGATCTGGGTTGAATGCCGCTGGGTGAAAACCGATTTGTAGTCGATGATCTTCGCCACAAAAGCGGCCAGGCCGAACATGGTCTCTGTTTCCACGTCGACAATCCACGGGGTGAAAGCTGACGCGGTGGTTTCCCTGATTGCGTCGTCCTTGAGTGAAAGAACCGCGGGCCAATCAAGTATTTCCAGCATCGCGTCAGCCGCTATTTTGCTGTAGTGCTTCCCGGTTTCTTCGGCGATGAGCCGCCGGATAGAGGGTAGTCCGTCCGGTTCCAGCCGCTGTAAATGATGGGTTACGTCAATGGAATCGGCAATGCAGATAAGCTCCGCCGCCAGTGGGCCCTCTCCTGCTTTTACGCCAAACGGCCCCTTACCGTCGGCGTGTTCATGGTGGTACAGGATGAAGTCTTTCACATTGGTTTTGAAATTGAGGGCGTCAACATTTCGCTGGCCGTATTCGCAATGCTTCTTCATGGCCGGATCATGGCTTTCTGCCATTCGCTCGGAAAGGATGTACTCGGTAAGGGCGTTATCATGAAGAAGCGCGCACATGGCGAGGGCTGAAGTTTCTTCCGCTTTGAGTCCCAGGAGCTTTCCCATTTTCGCGCAGAGAACGGCAATCCGTTTGCCATGGTTGGTACTGGCTCCCAGGAGTTCGTTTTCCACTATGTCCAGGGCTGCGGCTATTGCCATGACAAGGGAATCCATTCGTATAGTCATATGTTGAGTATATAGAAATTATGGTTATTATTGAAGAACCTCACGGCAAGCCACGAGGTTCTTCGTTGGATAGGAAATTTATTTTACAGGCGGGGCCATACCCCAGTTACCATTTTTTCTACCCTCTTGCGAATGGGTATAATCTTAACCGCTGCAAGCGGTGGGGTCTGGACCCCGCCTTCCAATCATCATTAGGGTGGAGGTTTTTGCTTTTTTCTCTTGTTTTTGCCTTGCATTTTATATAAATCAGCGAGATTTTTGGATTTAACTTTCTCAAAATATAACTAATTTAGGGTTGTATTTTCGTTAAAATATGTTTGTTTTAGGCTTGTATTTTCTCTGAAGTATATCTGTTTTAGGGTTGAGTTTTCTCAGAAATATATCTGCTTTTGGATTGAACTTTTTCAGAACACATCTATTTTAGGGTTGCATTTTCTTAGAAACTATGGTATTTTTGGGTAGTAAAAAATGGAAAACAACTATTTTAAACGAAATGTCGATGAAATCCTCATTGAATGGAGCCGGGAAAAGCCCCCTGAGAGAAAGCCATTGCTTTTACGCGGGGCAAGGCAGGTAGGGAAATCCTCGGCTTTAAGGCAGTTGGGCACGCAATTCAAGCATTTTATCGAGATAAACTTTGAGGAAACCAAGGATGTGAGGGCTTTTTTTGAGGCGTCCCTTACCCCTCAGCAAATTTGCGAGCAGCTTGCGCTTTATTACAATACGCCGGTAATTCCCGGGGAAACCTTGCTTTTCTTTAATGAGATTCAAAGCTGCCAGCCGGCTTTGGCAAAGTTACGCTATTTCTATGAGAATTACGCCGAACTTCACGTGGCGGCTGCCGGTTCGCTTTTGGAATTCGCGCTTGAGGAGATACCTTCATTCGGCGTGGGCCGTATCCGGTCGCTCTTTATGTACCCGTTTGGCTTCGACGAATTTTTGACCGCCATGAACGAAGACGCGCTCAGTGAGGCCGTTAAGGCGGCGTCTCCCGAAAAACCGCTTGCCGCTCCCATTCATCAGCAGCTTCTGGGCAGGCTGAAGACTTTTTTTATCTGCGGGGGAATGCCCGAGGCGGTTTCACAATATGTGCGAAAACGGGATCTGCTTAAAGGTGAACGTGTTTTGAACGATCTTATAATAATACTCAAAACTGATTTCGCCAAGTACCGCAAGCGGACGCCTCTTCTGCTTCTCAACGAAGTTTATGAGTCTGTTATGCGCCAAACCGGGGGAAAGTTTGTCTTTGAACGCGCCGCTCCGGGAAGGCCGGCCGCGGCGGTAAGACAGGCGCTTGATCTGCTCATAATGGCGGGACTGGTTCACCCGGTTACCCACACAGCCGCCAATGGCATTCCCCTTGGCGCTGAAAAAAACACGAAGTTCCAGCGAATGATACCCTGCGATACTGGCCTGTTTCTGCAGATCCTCGGGCTTCGCTCGGAAATACTGCCTGCCGCTGATTTTTCCGCCGTTAATCGCGGTTCTTTGGCGGAGATTTTTTGCGGGCTGGAAATGATAAAATCATCTTCCTGTTATAAACCACAGGAACTGTTCTGCTGGCAGCGATCGGCCAATCCCGGCTCTGCGCACGGCAGCGCCCAGGTTGATTTCATTGTTCAGAAGGGCAGCCGCATCATCCCCATAGAAGTGAAATCCGGCACCCAGGGCGGCATGCAAAGCCTTCGCCTCTTTATGAAAGAAAAGAACATTGAAAGGGGCGTGCGGACATCCCTTGAAAACTTTGGGCGCTCCGGAGATATAGATATCTATCCATTATACGCGATTGGGAATATAGTAAGGGGTTAAAGGATGGTATTATATGAGAAAATTGAGTATTGTTGCCATGATATTTTGTATTGGGTTTTCCGCCATTTGCTTGTCATGTGTCATCTTTTCCGTGAGGGGGGACGGTCAATTAATTACTACGGAAATTGCCGTTTCCCAATTTGAAAAAATCAATGTCAGCGGGAACGCTGAAGTGCGCTTTCATGCGAGCCAGAGTCAAAGAGTAGTTCTAACTGTCGATTCGAATCTTTCCGACTATGTGGATATTTTTACACGAAATAGGGAGCTGAACATCAAGTGGAAAAACCGAGGTCCATATACGTTTACAAAATATCTGGTTGACGTTTATTGTCCGGCTTTAACAGGTGTTTCAGTGTCCGGTTCCGGAAGCTTTACCG
>JGI24698J34947_10000741_pt1 | contig 16102 bp, 13 predicted proteins | sample TergutMp193P3_FD_34947 | JGI IMG/M metagenome (IMG submission 34947) | reverse complement strand
GAAGACAATGCTCATAACCCAAAAACATAAAACTATCGAAAAGCTGTATGACCCGAATTTTTGGAAAACCTTTTTGGGTGACGCATAGTCAAAGTCAGGAGAGCGTGCCGCACATTGAGCCTATCCAGTGTAATTCAAGTATTGCAAGGTTTAAGCGTAGTATATCCCCCCAACACAATTTTCTAAATCAAAATTGCGCTTTTCAATTTTGATTTAGAAACGGAATCAAAACCTAAGCATCAATAAACCTTCACGCCCATCTCCTCGGCCTTGGACAAAATGCCGTCAAGCGCAACATCAAATGATTTAGCGGCCCTGGAGTATGGCGCGCCGGACAGGTTGTTGGCATATTTAACGGCAAGCTGTTTGCGAAATTCCGGCGGCGTGTTTAAAAGTTCCACGACTATTGGTTCCATTTCCTGCTCAAAACGAAATTTTTTGCTTGCTATATACTTAAAAAGCCATTTGTATTTGCCCGTTTTTCTCTGTTGAGATAAATGCACCTTTTCGTGCTCAATGATTGCAGTATATTTTAGCGGGTCGCGTTCAGGCGGATAGTAAATTTTTGGATTTATGGTCACCCACTGCCACTTTTTTGTGCTTATTCTAAGCCACCATGGCTTTGGGCGCAAAACAAAGTCGTTAGCCGGCTTGACGGTTTCCACCTCAAGTCCGGCGCCGGTTGTAAGCGGCGCCGCTTCCTCCCGCAACTCCTGACCGGACGCAACGGCAAAAATAAAACCAACCAAAATAACGGCGCGAAAAGACATGAACTAACCTTTTAACAAATTTGCTTCTAAGTAGTTTGCAAACCACTCCACGGCGTCAGGGGCTAAGCGCTCCTTGGGCATCGGCCCTAACGCCTCGCCAGGCCCTTTTTTGGTTATGGGTACCAGGCAGTTGGGCCTATCCCCAAAGCCCTTGCCTTGAGATACATCGTTTAAAAGAATCACGTCTAAGCCCTTTTTGGATAATTTTTCCATGGCGTTTTGCAATATATTTTCACTTTCGGCGGCAAAGCCCAACATCCATTGTTGCGTCTTTGTCTTGTTCAGCTCGGCCAATATATCAGGTGTTCTGCGCAGAACAATGGTTTCGCGGGCGTCCTGTTTTTTTACCTTTTGAGGCTCAAAGCGCTCCGGGCGTTGATCAGCCACTGCCGCCGCCGCGCAGACGCCATCCATATCAGGCCATAGCGCCAGACAGGCGTTCAGCATTTCTTCAGCGCTCCGCACGCGGGTCGTGTCAATTCCCCAGGGCGCGGGCAGATTTCCGCCAAGCACCAAATGAACCACGGCGCCTGCGTTTCTGAATGCCCTTGCCATCTCAATACCCATGCGCCCTGTGGATCTGTTGGTCAGCGTGCGCACAGGGTCTAAATCTTCGCATGTAGGCCCGGCCGTGACTAATACGCGCTTGCCTGTCAACGGTTTCAGCGGCGAGCTTCCAAAGGCGACGATTGCCTCATAAATATCCTCAACGCTGGCTAATTTGCCCGCCCCCTCTTCACCGCAGGCCAAAACGCCTGATACAGGGCAAACCACGCGGTGTCCATAGCTTGATAAAACAGCGATGTTCTTTTGAACAGCGGGGTGCGCCCACATGGCCCTATTCATGGCTGGCGCCCATAGTATCTTGCGTTCAGCCGCTAAGAGTATCGTTGAAAGCAAATCGTCCGCCAGCCCGTTTGCGGTTTTGCCAATGATATCGGCGGTTGCGGGTGCTATCGCCAAAACGTCGGCCCACCTGGCCAAATCAACGTGTTCTACCTTTGGGTTGGGCCGCCACTCGTGGTATTCGGGGTTTGCGCCAAAGCAAGGCTCGCCGCTCAGCGTAGCCAGCGTCAGAGGCGTTATAAACCTGCTGCCGGCGTCTGTCAGACAGCATCGAACCTGATGCCCTGCTCTGATGAGCATGCGAATCAAATCGCACGCCTTGTAAGCGGCAATTCCGCCTGTGACGCCAAGAAGAACTTTCATCTGCGTATCCTAAACCAGTCAATCAGTTTGAAAAAATCCGGGCCTGGCCTAAGGTCAAGCCCCAGAAAAATATTGCTCCCATTTCATTTTTTTTGGAATAAACTGTAAAAGCTGCAGGGGCTTATGCAAATCAAATTCAACATTAACGCGCGGAAAGCATACTAGCTGCCGCTCTCTGGATCATCAGCGCAAAGAAAAAGATATTTACAGCCAGATGTCCGCCGTCAGTCAAGCGTTGCCGGCAAAATCAGAAAGGACTGCCCATGCTTAAACCAGCCGTTATTTCCCTATTAGCGGGCGCCGCGATTTCTCTTGTCGCGGGCGCCGACGCCGCGCCTAAGTGGCTGCGCTATCCGGCTATTTCGCCCGACGGCAAAACCATTGCCTTTTGCTACCAGGGGGATATTTATCGCGCGCCGAGCGAGGGCGGCCTGGCAACGCCATTGACGCTGGGGCAGGCATACAACACGCGCCCCGTCTGGTCGCCGGACGGAAAAACGCTGGCCTTTGCTTCAGACCGTTACGGCAATTTTGACGTGTACGTCATGCCGTCAGAAGGCGGCGAGGCCAGGCGTTTGACCTTTCACTCGGCAAGGGATTTCCCATCAGCCTTCACGCCCGACGGAAAGCGCGTGCTGTTCACGTCCGGCCGCATAAGCACAGCAAGCGACTTGCAATTTCCATCCAACTTTGCCCAAACATACACGGTTCCCGTGACGGGCGGCCAGGCAAGCCTGGTGCACACGGCCACCATGGAATACGCCGTCTATGACCCCGGCGGCTCGCAAATACTTTTTCACAACGTAAAGGGCTATGAAGACCAATGGCGCAAACACCACACGTCGTCGGTCACCAGGGATATTTGCCTGTTTGATATAGGCGCGGGTTCATTCAGGATACTATCGCCTGACAGCAGCGAATACCGCAACCCGGTCTTTGGCAATGGGGATGATTATTACTTTTTGGCCGAAAGGGGCGGCTCTTTTAATGTATTCAGGGGCAACCTGAGCCAGCCTCAGGACATCACCCAGTTGACGCGCTTTGATAAACACCCCGTGCGCTTTCTCAGCCGCGCTAATGACGGCACGCTGTGCTTTGCCTTTGACGGCGATCTTTATACGATGCGGGATAACGCCAGCCCTGCTAAAGTAAACGTTCAAATACAGATAGACTCAAGGCCCCAGGTCGAGCGCGTATTGCCCGTAAATGGCGGCATAACCGAGCTTGCCACAGCCCCCAGCGGCAAAGAGGTTGCTTTTGCCGTGCGGGGCGAGCTATTTGCCAGCAACGCCGATGGCACGGTGACAAAGCGAGTGACAGATACGCCTGTTCAGGAGAGGTCTGTGTCCTTTAGCCCAGATGGGCGCACGCTGCTTTACGCGGCGGAGCGTAACGGCAAATGGAGCCTGTACACCCTGGCGCTGACCCGCAAGGAAGAAAATTATTTCTGCGCCTCAACGCTGCTCANGGAGACCTGCATCTTATCAGCCGAAAAGGACGTGTTTGACGTGTTTCAGCCTGAATTNTCCCCCGANGGCAAAGAGGTGGCGTATCTGGAAAACCGCACGGCCATTAAGGTTTTAAACCTTGCCAGCGGCAAGACGAGGACTGTTTTGCCGGAGGGCAAAAATTATTCTTACTCCGACGGAGACCAGAATTTCACCTGGTCGCCGGACAGCAAGTGGATACTGTTCACGTACGGCGCCGGTACAAAGGATATAGCCATAGCGGACGCCAGCGGCAATAGCCCCATGGTAAATCTGACAAATAGCGGCTTTTATCACACAAACCCAAAGTTTTCGAGCGACGGCAGTGTTATTTACTGGGCCACGGACAGGGAAGCCGGGCGGGGCTTAAATAACCGGCCCGTCGCGTCAGACGTGTTCGCCATATTTTTAACCCAGGACGCCTGGGACAGGTATCGCCTCAATAAGGACGACTTCGCGCTGCTCAAGGAAGCCGAAGAAAAGGACAAGAAAGACGTCAGGGACGATAAAGACGGCAAGGACGCTAAAAGCAATAAGGACAAGGAAGCAAAGCCTGGCGCAGCGCCCATCAGGATTGACTGGGATGGCCTGACGGACAGAAAGGCGCGCCTCACCACCCACACGTCGGACACATCGGACATGACCCTCTCCAAAGACGCTGATAAGTTGTTCTATCTGGCAAAGTTTGAAAAAGGCTATGATTTGTGGTCGTCAGACCTGCGCACAAAAGAGACAAAATTGCTTGCCAAGCTGGACGCAAACAGGGCTGGCATGGTGCTCACAAACGATGGCAAAACGCTGTTTGTAGTAGCCGACGGCAAGCTCTCCAAAATAGCCGTTGACACCGGCAAGCGAGACGCGCTGCCCGTAAATACAGAAATGCTCCACCGCCCAAGTGAAGAGAGGGCTTACATTTTTAAACACGCTTGGCGTCAGATCGGCCTCAAGTTTTATGTAGAGGACCTCCACGGCGTTGATTGGTATTACTATCACGATGAATATCGAAAATTCCTGCCCTTTATAGCCAACAACTATGACTTTGCCGAGCTCCTCAGCGAAATGCTGGGGGAATTGAACGCCTCGCACACGGGCGGGAGATACCGCCATCAAGACCCGAATAGCGATTCGACGGCATCCTTAGGTCTTTTTTATGAGCCTGCCACATCCGGCGGGTTGAAGATCACGGAAGTATTAAAAAAGGGACCGCTGGACAAGGCCGCTTCAAGGGTAAGGGCCGGCCACATACTGATAGCCATTGACGGCGTTGAAATAAAGAGCGACCATGACTTCAACGCGCTGTTGAACCGCAAGGCCGACAAGCCAACGCTGCTCACGTTTATTGACCCTGCCGCGAATAATCGCTGGGACGAGAGCGTCAAGCCAATAACGACGGGCCAGGAGGCGGGCCTCCTTTACGACCGCTGGGTTGAGAGGGAACGCGCTGAAACAAATCGCCTCTCCAATGGCCGCCTGGGCTACGTTCACGTGAGGGGCATGAATGACGCAAGTATGAGGGTAGTTGTTGAAGAAGCCCTCGGGCGCAGCCTTGACAAAGAAGCTCTGGTTGTTGACACCAGGTTTAATGGCGGCGGCAACTTGCACGAGGCGCTTTCGGATTTTTTGAGCGGCAAAAAATACGTTGATATAATCCCTCGCGGCCAATACTACGGCTATGGGCCTGGTAACAAGTGGGTCAAGCCCTCTATTGTCATCATGGGCGAGGGCAATTATTCAGACGCCCACCTGTTCCCAGTGACCTATAAAATAAAAGGCATTGGAAAGACCGTCGGCATGCCCGTCCCGGGAACGGGAACCTTCGTTTGGTGGGAGACCCAGATTGACCCCACGCTGGTATTCGGCATCCCCCAGGGCGGCTGGCGCACGCTCGACGGAAAATTTTGTGAGAACAACCAGCTTGAGCCGGACGTAAAGATAGCCAATGATCCGGCAAGGCTGTCCAAGGGCGTGGATGAACAGTTGGAGAGGGCTGTGAGAGAAATGCTTGATCAGTTATAACCAAGTGAGGAAATTGCAAAACCCCCGGCTTTGCCGGAAACACGGGGCGCCAGACCCTCATTTTTTAGCGACTGCTGCGTTGGCGTGCGGCGTTTCCAGGAGGTTTTGCAATTTCCTCAAGTATTAGTAATTATACTTCCTCAATCTTGTAGTTACAGTATCCGCGGATTCGTTTAATTGCGCTGATACAACACGAATGTTTTCAAGTATATTTTCCAGTTCAGGGATGCATGCCGCGTGATACCGTTTGGCCATTTCGTCTTTCCAGTGGGCAGAAGCGTCTTGCCACGCGTCTTCAATCTTCTGCTTTATTACATTAGCATCCATATCAAAAGCCCTCCAAGCCTTTCATTTTAGAGGTAATTGAAAAAAATCTGGAAACGCCGCAAGCCAGCGAGGCAGTCGCTGAAAAGTGAGGGTCTGGCGCCCCGCGTTTCTGGCAAATTCGTAGGTTTCGCAATTACCTCTTTAGTCATTTTAATCAATCCTTACAGCATTACCATACTCATGACCAGGCCCTAGCATCTTCGCCATCCATTCAAAGAAAGAGGGAGACAAATTTACATAAAATATTTTCTGGTTTGTCGGCACAAGGATGGTGAAAGTTTTATAATAATGCGATAAAATAGATAATTGTTCCTGACTCAGCTGTTTCTGAAAAGCGAATCGTCTCACATCCATATAGCAGTTTGGATATTGTTTATACGCGTTCAAACGCTGTTCTTTAGTATATTCTGAAACAACTTTAAACATTTGCGTCGTATCAATTTCTCCAAAAGGCATTTCATCAGAGCTATAGTAACGCACAAGTTTTTTTTCGCGTGGCTCAAGAGTTAAACGCGCACTTGGCGCTGAGAATTCACTCTTGTTTGGATTGTAAGTGTATAAAAAAAAGCAATCAACAATCTTGCCGTTTTCTTGGGCGACGACAGGCCTGGAATGTGAAATTCCATCAGGGACATAATCTTCAAAATCCCGTATCAACGCGTGAATGATGTCATCGTATGTCAATTCCATCTCTTATCCTCCTACCTGATGATCGAAGTAACATTCAGGGGTCTGCCAGTCAAAGCGTTTTTTATCTCGCTGGTTGAATAAAATCGGGAACTATCCTTGCCGCCCGTTCCTGAATCACAGACAAAAAAGCCTGATACATTGCCAGAACAATCCTTTTTCAGGCTGGTAATAGTAATTGCGTGACCGCCTGCAGCGTCCGGGTCCTGCCACAGCTTATCGGCGTGTACCGAGGCGATTACTCCGCGTCCCTCGGATACAGCTTCAGCGATATTTTCAACGCTCGCAATCCGCAACTCACTTTTGACGCCTAAACGCGATAAGAGGGCTTGTCTGTTTTTACAGGTAGTTCCTCCAGTCTCGCCGCAGAATTTTTTGTTTGCGGCAAATTTGACTATTTGTTCCTCCGTGATAGTTTTATCTGACAATTTAATGATGTTAGCGCAGGACACAAGCCCGCAGGTTCCAGAAAAACCTTTTACTTTCCCCTGGTTTGAATCAAGTCTCAACCCAGTTTCAATGGGAGAGTTGAATGTCATGGTTCCATCGTCATTCGCTATCCATGTTTGCCTGGTTGCTCCTAGTCCTTTGGTTCTTTCAAAGGGCGCTCCCAGAACGAGCGGCTTTGATGAAATATCTTCGCCATCACCAATTATTGATCGCGATTTTTTTATCAGCTCTGCGTATTCAACCAATCGTTTCATGACGGTTATCAAATCGGGGATAGCCTCCTCAGCCTTCTTTTGAGTTCTTGCAATATATCCCTGTATTATTACATACCCCTGATCCTGAAAACTGGTTCCCAGTCTTTTCAGGAGAGAGGCGAGGTCATTACCTAAATTGTTAATTTCCTTGACACAGTTATTTATATTGCGCGTCAGGTCAAGTATCGCGCCTGGGGAGGCGTCTATGTTTCCATTCTCAGTCGTCATTAATTGTAGTCCGTGATTTCCGAACAAATTCAGAGTATTTGTCCAAGAACATATCGCCCTTCTTTATTATAGCGCGGTATGATTCTAAATACTCCGTCATTTTTTTATGATACCTTGCGGCGTCTGATTCAAATCTTTCCCCGATCTCTTTTATTTCTGTACAATACTGTTTAAGATTATCATATTCAGTTTGACATTCTGTAACCGCTTGATAGTATTGATAAGGTACTAATTCAGGGGAGAAGATTTGCTTAGCGGATTCCAACTCGGCTGTTGCTTGCCATAATTTCTGAAGCGCTATATTTGTTTTGGCAGTGTATTTCTCCAGTAACATGCCAATTTTTCTTTTTGTCTGCGTAATCATCTCGTCTTTTTCAGAACAGAGTCTGTCCAGCATCGGAGGCGTTTCCGCCAGGGAATCTCTTAGCCACTTGAGGCTCCTGATATTGACGTGAACTTCGCCGGTCAATTATTTTGCCTCACTCTCTATTTTTTTTGGAAAAACAATTGCAATTATACAAGATATCATATTGCAAAAACCATACGCGATTGCATAAACATTACCTTCTGAGATCAACAAAACGCTCATAAGAACACTCACGGTTAAGAGTATTATGTTTTTTACAATTTTGCGATTGAGTGAAAAAAACAAGTCTTCAAAAAATATTCCTAGAAACGGTATTATGGTAAATGCTAATCCTAAAATCCAAAGACACCCATAACTACAACCTGATTGCTTTTTTCCTAAAATCCGAAGAAAGCTAATAAGCATTATAAGAGCAACCGCGGCAAGAACCCAGGCGGCTACTTGCCAAATAATTTCGCGTATTTTTTTCCGCCGCTCCACTCCTTCTATTATGTCTATTATTATCTTATAGTGATTATAGCATTCCTCCGCCAGTTCTTCTGAGTTTTCATAAGGAATCATACGCCTAAATTGTTTTTCTAGGTTTAGGTATTCATCTGCTGTAGAAGCGGCGAACATTTGTTGAAGCAGGAGGTCATACCGCGCCTTTTTCGCTGCTTCTTCACACTCGGTCGCCAGTTTTTCTGAGTTTTCATAAGGAATCATATCTCTAAAGCGTTTCGCCAGATTTAGGTATTCATCTGCTGTAGAAACTATATTCATTTCTTGAATCAATAGGGGGTACCGCGCTTTTTTTTCTGCTTTTTGACACTCGTCCGCCAATCTTTCCGAGTCTTTATAGGGGATCATATCGCGAAATTGGTTTGTCAGAGTTTTAAAGTCATCAGCGCTGGATGACGACTTCATTTTATCCAGCAAGGAATTATAATTATTTTCTGTTTCTAGATCCACTTCAGCCCTGAATTCAGCCTCTGTGTCATATCTGTTTTGCCATGTTTCTAGTTCTTCTCTTAATTTTTCTTGGAGATCGACTAATTTCATTGCTTCTTTGTTCAATGATCCCTTTAATGCGGTTTGTCTGGAGCTCTCCGAGGCCCACCTTTGCGCTTCCCGCATAAACCAGGAATTTGTCTGAGCTTTCATTATAGCCAACCCATATTCATATTGAGCGTTTTTATAAGCGCTATCTGCCTCATCATATTTTTTCTTTACGATTTCAAAATCGCGCACGACTTTCGCTATTTCTTCTTCTATAGCCTTTTTTGTTCGCATTTCAATACTCCAAAGCGAGAAGCGCCGGAAATTCCGGGCTTTGGTTGCCGTTATTAATGGTTTTGTCCTGGCGGCTTAAAAAACAATAAATTAGTGATAACGCATCGTTCACAAGAAAGCTCCATTAGCAAGATACCTAAAGCACTTTCGTTGATTTTTCTATGTAAGCGGCATAATCTATCAGTTTCTTCATAATAGTCCTCATGTCGGGTATAGCCTCCTCAACCTTCTTTTGTGTTTTTGAAACATATCCCTGTATTGTTTGATATCCTTGATCCTGAAAGGTTGTTCCCAACCTCTTCAAGTGCGAACCCAGCTCACTACCCAGGTTGTTTATTTCTTTGATACGGTCATTAATATCGCGCGTCAACTCTCTTATCGCGTGCGCCGATGCTTGAATTTCAGACATGATTTACCTCCTATATCTGAACCGATTGAGCTTCTTTTAGCCATTTTGCCGATTCGCGCAACCTTTCGCCGGCTGTTTGAGCCTCAGGCAATCCGCTTATCAAATGTTCAGCCAGGGCTTCGATTTTATGAAGAGCCTTTTTGGATTTTTCATCCCTCATCATAGGTGCGGCAGATGATAAGCACGATTTTAGTCTATCACAGGCAATTTTCATTGATCGGCAATACTCGTCAATTTCAACCGCGAACCGGATCATCTCGTCCGGGTTACGGATAGTCATGTCTGGCATGGCTGCTTTCTCCTTTGAAAGGCCTGCGTCTTGCAGGCAAAGTGTTTGAACAAAATACAAATATCGCTTTCAGATTCTACGTTTCAGACATAATTAATTGTCCCCCAAAGAATTTATTAAGCAATCTATCTCACTATTCATACCATTTCCTGTCGCCAATGCGAGTTTCTGTTCAAAGAAAGCATTGAATTGTAAGGAAACATATTGGCACTTTATAACATTGAAAATGGGAAATGGTATCATAGAACGCAAGTCGCTCGTTGAATCGTCAGCAAATTGAAAATTCCCATAAAGTTTTAACAAATTATCAATTTTGTTAGTAAATGACTCCAAACCGCTCATTGATTTTGCTCCCCATTGAATTTGTATGCGTATGGCCTGAACTTTCTGATGGTTCCGCTACCGTCATCATAGATTGCTGAAAGATTATCAAGACCAGATGCGTGAGTTCCCCTGCCGAGAAAGGTGGTTGATTCGTCCCTGGTCATGTCTAGGGCAATTTTGTGTTCAAAATTCTCCAAATTTATAAATCTTAGTCGTCTTATCATACTGATTGATGAAAATGTTACTAAGGAGTATAAGTTGAAGCGCGAACCTTTGGCAAACAACTGATTTATATCATCCCGGGCGTCGTACTCAGGCGATGACAAGTTTGAATCGGGCGGGGATACCGGCGGCATTCTATTTTCATTATCCCCAAAAGAATTTAGTAAGTCATCCATCTCTTCAGTTAATGAGTCGAGAGCACTCTTTTCTTCTTGCGTTGATGCAGATACAACATTTGAAAGTTTTGGTTTTTCCGGCTTACCGGAAAACTCCTCCGCGAGTTCATCCAGTCCAAGCCAACATATCAAAAAACGCTGTTGGTTATCTGTACTGATCAATTTGGACAGGTCGTCAACCTTATTACAAATACTGGACAAATTTGTAATAAGACAGTCGTCGCTGCCGTTGTCCAGCAGTTTCGAGATATGTTTTTCGTAATGGCGATAGATTTCATCGCTTGGATGAGCAAATATTATGACAGATGTGTTCTGTTGTCTCTTGAAGGAAAGTATCGCGTGAATAATAACGCTTGCGCGCAGTTCATCGTTTTTCCCAATTAGCATCACGTTGGAACCAATTTGCTTGTGCAACGAGAATGAGAAACAGGGGTCTAAATTTGCCGGAGCGCCTATATACAATGGTATTGTTTTCACAACATCAATCTGTTTCTCTTTTTCAAATGAATCAATTACTGCCTCATCGTATTTCACAAGTTTTTGTCCGTCAATTATTAATAAATCCTTTTTGCTATGATTGTCATCCAAACATTCTTTCGCACGGTTTACAACAGCATATACCTCTTCTTTTTCTATAAGAATGGTTTTATACTTGTCGAGCACGATTTCACCATCATCGGAAAACCTCTTGAACACAATGTCGCCCGTACCCATTTTTTTGATTTTGTCATTAAGGGCATCATTGTAAAAGCTATAATCAAGAGCCAATGTTTCCTTGACTTCAGAAATTTCATTTTCCATGGCGAGTCTGACGCTAATCTGCTTCCTGCCCTTTTCTGTCAGGCCGCGCAGGCCATCGCTTATAGCCTGGTCGCTAAATATACAATGTATGCCGTAAGAGCGGCCCTCAGCCAGAATATTTTCCAATTTCATAACATATTCAGTGCCTTGGATCGCCTGGGTCAACTGGTGAAACTCATCAACGATAAAGAGAATACGCGGCATACGGTTAACGCCTGGAATTTTATTGTATTCAGTAATCTTTTCTACCCTATGATCTTTAAGAGCTTGCTGTCGTTGCTCCATTTCTCCGTAAATCTTATCCAGCAAGCTGAAGGTGAATTCTATGCCTTTCTCTAAACCAAGCAGCTTAACATGAGGCGGCACTGGCTCTAAATATTTAGCAAACTCATTCAATTTATAGTCAACAAGCCAAAGCTCAACGTCATCGGGGTGATACTTCATAATGATTGACGAAATGATCATGTGCAAGGTTTTTGATTTTCCGGAACCGGAGCGTCCAGATAGCAGCGCGTGTACCGCCCGTGCGCTGCCGAGTTCCATAGATACTAAATGGCCGCTTGAATCAATCGCAAATGGAATTTTTATTTCTGATTCTTTTGGCTTCTCCGCCAGAATGAGATCAATAAATTTAGAGAACTTGTTATCGTTCATTATTCTTTCTTCTTCCTCAATTCTCTTTTGTTCCTTAATTCTTTCTTCTTCCTCAATTCTCTTTTGTTCCTTAATTCTTTCTTCTTCCTCAATTCTCTTTTGTTCCTTAATCCTCTCTTCTTCCTTAATTCTTTCTTCTTCCTCAATTCTCTTTTGTTCTTTAATTCTCTCTTGCTCTTTTTTATAAAAGAAATCTTCTACAGCTTCGATAAACTTCTTACAGGCAGGGATTACGCTGCCAAAGGCAAAATTATACCCTTGACCGCCTATGGGTACTTCAGCACCGTCTTTTCTCACCTGAACCACAATGTCTGCGGAGCTATTTTCATTTTGAGGCTTGCTCGACGTACAGATAAATGATATGCCGCATTTATAAGCGTTATTCCGCAAGATTTTCAACGACTCCAGGGCATGCCCCTCCAAGTTATCAGGGTAGTCGTTGATGACAACAAATTGATATGTGATCTTAGGATCATGCGATTCATTGTATTTGTATATATTATCTATACCGGCGAGTTGTATACTGGTTTGGTCAACAAATGTCTCCAGCTCTTTCAAGCGCCTTGCGATATCTTCTTTAGAGGCGTAGATTTTTTTGCAAATATCGGATGCAGTTATTGCCGTCAGCTTTTGCAAAAGGCCCAAATTAGTTCCCCTGTCGTTGGGGTCTATATATGTTAAAGAAAATGAATTGGCCGGCATAAATTTTATGAGCTTTAAAATAAAACTCTGTATTCCCTCCATGACTGTCTTTTTTTGAGAGATGTCATAATCAATTTGCATATTTAAAGGCTCGCCCAAATAAAGGCTCATCGGAATTTTTATGCTTCTTCCATTCCAATAGGACACGGGCATTTTTGCTATTAGCTTGTCAGACCATGGCTTGGGTATCTCAAAGGGAACCTCAATAGTGCCTATCATTATCTCGCTTGGGTAAGACGCGCTTGGGGTATAGCCTTCCCACCCCTCATCATTTGCGGCCAGCTTACTACGCAACAATATTAATTCATTGTCGAAATCAATAATTTCTGATTTATTAATTATATTCTCAAGCTCGGAATTTAGTGACGCCGTCTTAAAATTGTACTGCTGTTCGTTATTTTTTTTCTGATCCAAATATTTTTTCCTGGCCTCGCTGATTTTTTGCTGAAGCGCGTCATCCGCGCTCACGATTTGTTCACCAGGCACATTGTCCGTATCTGTATTTATTATTTGTAAGTCTTCTTTTATTCTCTCCATTATTCTTTTTAGTTCCTCGTCGGCTTCCATTATCTTGTTATTAGCCTCTGTTCCGGCCTTTTTCTGTAATGCAACACATTTTATAAGACCTTGGTTGATGTAAGCCCGAGCGGATTCAATATCGTCAAATAGCGCCTTAACCATTTCTGACATTGATGACTTAAATACTCGCGTGATGAAACCGGAAACGGAACTGTCGTTAATTTGCCTGGCCCTTTCTTTCAATTCTTTAAGTTCAGGCTTCTTAGGAGTATAAGGCGATTCAGCTTTTTTCCAATATTTTTCTCTTATCCATTCTGGAACGCTAATCCCAATTTTTTTGAGTTCAATAAGAGCGCTATTGTAATTTTTCTCTTGTGTTTGAATTCGGTCTTTTTCTTTACCAAGCTCTTCCTGGGCGAACTTCTTGTCTTTGTCTGCTTTGGCTTGCGCTAATTTTGTAACATAATCACGATAGTTTTTTTCAATATCTGATTGGACAGAGTGATAATCTTTTTTAAGGTTATCAATATCTTTTTGAATCTTCTTAATATTTCTTTTAATTTGCTTAATTATTTTTATTGTTTTATCTGTTGATGTCTTTTCTTGTTTCTCGCGTTCCGCATATTGACTATGTTTTATATTGTATTTCCGAAATCCTCGTTCTTCCCCCCACTCTTGTTCTATCCTGTCAGCTATATTATCTAATCTGTGTCTTTTTAGTTCATCTATAATTTGCTCCTGAACTTCTTGTTCTTTCTCCCAGGTTTGTTCTATCATATCGTCTATATTATCTAGTCCATGCTCTTCTATCATCTCATCTAAGATTTGCTCTGCTGTTTTTTCTGGAGCAAACGCAAAAGTATTCCTGCTCGCCTCCACCGAAGGTTTCCCAATCAATCTTTTGACGCAGATTTCTACCGACTCGCGCCATAAATGCGATAAAGCCGCGATATCCCTGCCGCCGTCAGCTTTGGCGAGGTCAATGGCCAGGCTAAAATACTTGGCCGCCATAATCAAATCATCAACAGAGGGATTTTCTTTACCGCCGCCGCTCGGTATTCCCCGGAAGTATATATCCGCGAATTCCGCGATGATGACAAAGGGAAAGTTTTCTATGCCAGCGCTTTGCATAACTTCATTGAGCAATTTCCATCCCTTATCTGGATTCCACTTTATCTTATTTACGCTGCAATACAAAAAGCCCAGGTCGGTTTTCGCCCGCAACTTGGCGGGGTCTGAATCATTGCTCTCTGCTATAAGCTCATTTAAGAGCCTTACCGCCGTATCAGGGTTTGCTTGTGGCCACGATGTAGTGTAAGTGTGTATTTTAGCCAATAGAAGTTTGGCCTCTTTATGGTCTCTGTTCGCAGCCTCTTCCCAAAGCTGGGCTGCGTCGTCAATGTATCCCGACCTTGCGCGCTCTAATCCAAGCTGAAATAACCCCTCGGGGTCGCCCTGGACGGCGAGGGCTTCTAATTCTGACATTTGTTCGTTCTCCTTCATTGAGTTTGATTTCACTCGTTAAAGCTCATAGAAACAGAAAAAAACATCTATTACCTTCCTTCCTTTATCACAACATTTACGTTTGTTTGTAACTTAAAGCTAATCGTAGAATTTAGCGAAATTTTTATAGCATTGTCGGCGCTCAACGTATCCACAGCTGTATCCGCAACTTCTTCTATTGCCTCACTGCCTTTGTTTTTTTTATTAGGGAGTATTTTAATCACATTAACACCTATTTTTGTGATGATTTTTTTGCCGGGAGAGGTAACCTTAGCCTCATAGTCTCCTCCGTCAACGGCTTGCCCTCCGATATTTGTAAGCGATAAAACAAAGGCGCCCTTACCTTTTGTTATGCGGCCAGTCGGTGTACTCTGGCGCACCAAACCTGTTACTTTTGTACCGATAGTCCAAACGACCGCATTATCTGCGGTAACGTCCTGCGCTAACACACCCTCCCAGGGGTCGTTGACATTGTGCGTATCCGTACTTATAGTTTTGGGTATCCTAACGAAAATTTCTGTATCCATGGGAAGGCTCGCCTCCCTGCTAGTTTCACGCTTTACTTCTGTTTCCCCCTGCGCAACTTTATAGCTTGATGTCTGATTTATGTCTGCGTTAGTCATTATTGTTGGCCTGGGCGGTTCAATTGACTGGGGCAACGCTTCTTCCTTGTTTTGCCCAGCTTCCTGGTTTTGCTCAGTATAAACTTTTGCGTTAGTGTCAACAGGCCCTAATACAGCAGTACTGCTGCCATTAGTCGGAGTGGGGAGCGTTTTACCTCCGCCGAACAATCGTAAGCATAACACAACCAAACATGCCAGCACGACGAGGCCAATAATGAGTTTTAGTGATGCAACAAGCTTTGTGGCAAGCATTAAAAGGGTTTTTATCTCATCAACAATGTTTTTGGCGTTTTTTACTAGTTTCCAGAGCTGTTGCCACCAGCTTGTGTTAACTGAGATGTCATGGCCGGTTTCGGCCGACATATCCTCCTGTGGAATGTCAATTTCGTCCCAGGGCATGTCCATATTTGGGTATTCAACGTCACCCAACTCATTCTCTTGGTTTGGCGTGAGTTCCGCGTCATTCATGGCTTCCTCCTTTGTAATATTCGCCATCTCCTTGCCTCTATCTGGGGGCAAAGAGATAGTCTTCTGATCGGGAGATGCTTCTCCACAGTGAGGCTGAACCTCGCTGTTTTACATTCCGCCCAGCGTCTCGAAGTATCGTTTGTTGGCGATGCCTGCAATCCTATATGCCGCCCGCTTTGACGGCAAAGGCGGCGTTTCCCCTTTGGCAGACCATCAGACTGCTCCCGCCCGCTCAACGATGAGTTGGAGCCAGTTTGGCGAATTTTAACAAACAGCGGCAAAATAAAGCCCCTGCCAACCCCGCAATCCTCTCTAAGCGCCCTTATTACAGCGCTTATGTATGGG
>JGI24698J34947_10000740_pt1 | contig 16108 bp, 14 predicted proteins | sample TergutMp193P3_FD_34947 | JGI IMG/M metagenome (IMG submission 34947) | reverse complement strand
GTGAGGCCGAAAATCAGGACCGCGAGTTTCTACGTCTTTGAGGGCGAGGCCGGGCCCATTTCCGGCGCGGCCCTGGACGGCGTGAAAAAATACCTCATCAATCCGGTCGATTCCAGGGAGGCTTCCGTGGTAGTTCCCCTTTCGCTTGACGACGATGGCGCCAATCCCCCGGATGTCCCGGCGCTGACGGGTTTTGCGCATAACGCCGGTCTCGAAAAAATCGCCGCTCAGTACGGCCTCAGCATGTCAATCGAGGACCTCCTCTTCTGCCGCGAATGGTTTGCCGGTGAAGGCCGGGACCCGACTCTGGCGGAACTTCGCGTGCTGGACACTTATTGGTCCGACCATTGCAGGCACACGACTTTCAATACTTTTCTCGAAGAAATCAAAATTGCCGGGATGAATGACGGTATCAAGAATGCCCTCGAACTCTATGAAGAAGCGCGGCGCGAAGTCTACGGCGATACGGCGGAGGCCCGTCCGCGGTCCCTCATGGACATGGCGACAATCGGGGCGAAGGCGCTGAAGAAAAGGGGGCTCATTCCCGATGTTGACGAGTCCTCCGAGATCAACGCCTGTACGGTGAAGGTCACGGCTGAGTTCCCCGATGGCGTGGAGCGCTGGCTGCTCCTCTTCAAGAACGAGACTCACAACCACCCTACCGAGATCGAGCCTTTCGGGGGGGCCGCTACCTGCCTTGGCGGCGCGATACGGGACCCTCTTTCGGGCAGGGCTTTTGTCCATCAGGCGATGCGCGTAACGGGCGGCGGCGATCCGCGCGCCGGCCTCGGTGAGACGCTGCCGGGAAAGCTGCCGCAGATAAAGATTGCGCGCGAGGCGGCGGCCGGTTATGCGTCATACGGCAATCAGATTGGGCTTGCGACGGGACAGGTGGCGGAGTTCTACCACCCCGGTTTTCTTGCGAAGCGGATGGAACTGGGCGCCGTGATCGCCGCGGTGCCCGAAGCCTGGGTGCGCCGGGAGGAGCCGCTTCCGGGGGATGTGGTGATTCTCGTGGGCGGCAGAACCGGCAGGGACGGCATCGGCGGTGCGACGGGTTCCTCCAAGGTTCACTCTGGCGATTCGGTGGAAAGCTCAGGCGCCGAAGTGCAGAAGGGGAACGCCGTGGAAGAGCGGAAGCTCCAGCGCCTCTTCCGCAAGGCCGAAGTGAGCCGCCTCATCAAACGCTGCAACGACTTCGGTGCGGGCGGCGTTTCCGTGGCGGTGGGAGAGCTCGCCGCGGGCCTCGACATCGACCTTGACGCGGCGCCGAAAAAATACGCGGGGCTTGACGGCACGGAGCTGGCCATCTCCGAGTCACAGGAGCGAATGGCGGTGGTCGTCTCCGCTTCCGATACCGGCGCTTTCATAAAAGCCACCACCGTGGAAAACCTTGAGGCGGTAGTCATCGCGAAAGTTACCGCCGGTTTGGAGGATGAGGGCAAAGCCCGCTTGCGCATGACGTGGCGCGGGAAAACCATCGTTGACCTCTCCCGCGAATTCCTTGCCTCCAACGGCGCGCCCCGCAGCGCGAAAGTTTTGATAAAGAAGGGATCAGGGAATAGGGATCAGGGAATAGGGATCGATGTTATAAAGTCTAGCTGGTTGCTAACACGCACAGATAACAAACAACAACCCCAGTCCCCAGTCCCCTCGCCAACTTCGTTGGCGCGTCCCCAGTCCCTAATACAGGAGCTTGCCGGTCTGCAAAGTGGAAGCCGCCGGGGGCTTCAGGAAAGATTCGACGGCTCTGTGGGCGCGGGCTCCGTACTTTTCCCCTGGGGAGGAGGCGAGCAGGGAACGCCCGAATGCGGCATGGCGGCTCTCTTGCCTTCGCTTGGCAAACAGAGCCGCACCGCGAGTATCATGACCTTCGGCTACGATCCGGCTTTGATGAGCATCGAACCTTACAGAGGCGCGAAGGGCGCGGTGAGGGAGGCTCTGGCGAAATTCGCCTGCCTTGGCGGGGACCCTTTCACGGCGCGGCTCTCCCTTCAGGAGTATTTCGAGAAGCCGCTGAAAGCCGAAACCTGGGGCCGTCCGGCGGCCGCCCTCCTGGGCGCGCTGGAAGCGCAGCTTCGCCTCGGCGTTCCCGCCATAGGCGGCAAGGATTCCATGTCCGGCAACTACAACGCGGGCGACGTCAATCTCGCCGTTCCGCCGACCCTCGTGGCCTTTGCCGCTGGAACTGCTCCGGCGGCCTCGATTCGTTCCGGCGCGCTCAGCGGCAAGCCGGGAAACGCCGTTGTACTTCTCGCCCAGCCCCCGGAAAACCTCGGTTTCGGCAACACCAATGCTTGCGTTGGTGACACCAACGCTTGCATTGGTGACGAGTGGGACGCTTTCAAAAGCAACATGAAGACCCTCCGCGCCCTGGCCGCCTCGGGCGCGTTGAAGGCTGCTTATCCTGTCGGACCCGGTGGAGTTGCCGCTACCCTCGCGGTGATGGCCTTTGGCAACATGACCGGCGTGGATGTGGACGCGTTCTCTTTCCGCCTGGCGGATCATGCGAGTTATCAGGGCTCGGTGTTGGCGGAAATCGACGAAGCCGCCCTGCCCGCTGGTTTGGATGCCTCATGGACTTTGGTCGCCAGGACTTTGAGCGAACCGGTCTTCCGTATAAAAGGCGGTAAAAACGGCGAAAAAGGTGACTGTCACCTTTTGGAGGGTGGCAAATACGGTGAAAAAGGTGACTGTCACCTTTTTTGTCACCTTTCGGCGCTCAGGCGGGCTTATGAATCTCCTCTGGCAAAAGTTTATCCCCAGACTTCTACCGGCGCTACCGTTGCGGAACCGGCGGAGACTGCGAAACTGGTCTTACCGGCCATTAAGGCCTCGTTTGAAATGCGAAAGCATACTCACCTATCCACACAGGGCGCGCCTTTGGCGGTGCTTCCGGTTTTTCCGGGTACGAACTGCGAGTGGGACATGGAGAGGGCTTTTCGGGAGGCCGGGGCGAGAACGCGGCTTGTGATCTTCAGAAACCGCGGCGGTGAGGACATCGCCGAATCCCTGCGGGAACTGGTCGCGGTCTTCGCCGAGGCGCAGATTATCGCGTTTTCGGGCGGGTTCAGCGCGGGGGACGAGCCGGACGGTTCGGGCAAGTTCATCGCGAACGTGATCCGTTGCGCGCCCGTCGCCGCCGCCATCACGGAGTTTCTTGAAAAGCGCGACGGCCTCATGCTGGGGATTTGCAACGGCTTTCAGGCCCTCATCAAGACCGGCCTCGTGCCCTACGGCCGCATCGTTGCACCAGCAAATTCCATGCCAACTCTCACCTACAACGCCATTGGCCGTCATGTTTCGCGGATGGTTCGCACGCGGGTGATGCCGAATATCTCCCCCTGGCTCAGCCTCGAAAGCCCCGGCGCGATTCACCTCGTGCCGGTCAGCCACGGCGAGGGCCGCCTCGTCATCACAGACGCTGAGGCGGAAGCCCTCTTCGGCGCGGGGCAGGTTCCCTTCTGTTACGCCGGCTCAGGCGGCAATCCCACCATGGCGGAGCCCGATAATCCCAACGGTTCCGCCTTCGCCATTGAGGCCCTCACGAGTCCCGACGGCAGGGTACTGGGCAAGATGGCCCATTCCGAGCGATGCGGAGAGTTTGTGCACGTCAATATTCCTGGGAACAAGCATCAAACGATTTTTGATGCAGGAGTTAGATATTTTATGTGAAATAAAGATATTAGAGATATACGAGAGAATAAAACTAGAGAATTTAGAGATTTATATGTTAATATTGACAAATACAATAACGCCCATTATTCTTAAAGAAAGGACGAAATTATGCCCGAAACCGATGTAAAAAGATCTCTCCTTCTGGTTGATGACAATGAGGTTCATCTAACGTTTACGGGGGGGATGCTAAAAGGCAATTACGATATTATTATCGCGAAATCTGGCAAAGAGGCGTTGGGTCTTTTGATCAAAGGGGTTGTTCCGGACTTGATTTTACTGGATATAGTAATGCCAAACATGGATGGCTGGGAAACTTACAACAGAATAAGGGGCATAAGCCTTCTGCGGGACGTCCCGATAGCGTTTTTTTCGTCTCTGGAGGGGGAAAACGTAGTGCAGCAGGCCGCTGATATGGGTGCGGCTGATTTTATACCGAAATCCTGCGGCAAAGACGAATTTCTGACAAGAATAGCTTCGATAATAACGAAGTACGAAGCGAAATAAAGAAAAATGCCCGTTGAACAAGTTCGCGCTTACCTGGACCGCTGGGGCAAGGGCAAAGACATCATTGAGATGGACATCTCCACCGCCACCGTGGAACTTGCCGCCGCCGCCCATGGAGTGATACCGGCCAGAATCGCGAAAAGCATGGCCCTCAGATATGGCGATGGCGGCGCGTTGATGGTTGTCACCGCCGGTGACACGAAGATAGACAACAAGAAGTTTCGCGGCCATTTCGGTTTCAAACCGAAGATGCTGAGCCCCGAAGAAACCCTTGAGCAAACCGGCCACGCCATCGGCGGGGTCTGCCCCTTTGCGCTCCCGCCGGGTCTGGACGTTTATCTGGATGTTTCGATGAAACGCTTCAAGACCGTTTTCCCCGCCTGTGGCAGCGGCAATTCAGCCATCGAACTTACGCCTGACGAGCTGGAGAAATACTCGCAAAGCAAGGGCTGGGTTGATGTCTGCGTGATAGTCGCGTCTTAGGTTAAACGCTAAAATGCCGCCGCGTTACGCGATAGCATTGCACGTTACGCGTCACCCTTCAGGGCGGCAAGTTTATTTTCCGCCCAGGCCTGGGTCGGAAAGAAAACGAAAAAGCTTATCGCGATAGAATAAAGCACCGTTAATAAGGCTACCGCGAGATTGGGCCCAAGATACGCCCTGTTTTCCAGGTTTCTAAGCATGCCAATTATGCCTAAAAGAATGCCAACTCCGCCTGCGCCAAGGATGAACCTGATCGTGTTCCTGATAGCTATCGAAAGCCCGGCAAGTTCCGATTCGGTGTATGTATGAGCCTTGATAAAACTCGTTTTAATATACCTGTTTATGATCTTCCCGCTTTTTGACGCGAACATGAAAAAAAGCAGAGGAACAATAACTACCAAAGCCGCCGGCGTATCAATGGTATGTATCGGATACAGTCCATATACTAAACTCACACCGGCAAAGATAAAAACCATAAACAAAAATCCAACAATTAACAGCATCTATTCTCCTCCTAAGTATCGCCTAACGTTAACGGCTAATTCCTTTATATAGCCATCCAAGACTTCCACGCTGCCGGGCGGTATCTTGTCCCAGCCCCGGTAGTACTCATCCACGGCCATTCTAAACGGCCGCAAGTTCACGGTGAAACACATAATAACAGTGAACACGCTCGCGGCGGCAAGCATCAGCAGTTTTCTGGAATCAAGCCTCTCGCTCTTTGCCCTGACCAGCCCCAGGTTCACGGCCTCATCAAGCCGGTCTTGGTCGCAGTCACGGTCGTTTTTTACATATTGAATGAATGACTTTTCATTCATTAGAAACCTCCAGCCGCAATAAATTGAGCGCCCTGTTCAGCCGGCTCTTCACCGTTCCCTCCGGTATATCAAGTATCGATGAAATTTCATTTAACGTATAGTCTGAATAATATTTCAGACTGATGATTTCACGAAGCTCAGGCTGTAATGATCCAATCATCCAGGTAAATTCCAGTTCACGGTGATTATCATAGTAAACGCCTTCAGGCACCGTTTCCATAACTATCTCATTCTTCCGCCTCCTCCTCAGATCATTCGCGGCGTTCAGCAATATGCGGATAAACCATGTCTCCGCATACCTGGGCTGCCTCAGCCGTCTTATCCCCTTGAACGCGCGATAAACGGCTTCGCTTACGGCGTCGAGGGCGAGGGCTTCATCGCCAAGAACGCCTTTCGCCGTGCGAAAGAGCTTTTGCTTGAGGCGGCCGCAAAGCGCGGCGAAACAGGCTTCATCACCCCCGGCGGCTTGTTCTGCCAGATATTCAGGCGTTTCATCTCCTCTTAACAAGTTTCCCCGCGCTCCTGTGTATTAGACGGTTTCAATGGCTGTTTGGTTCTTGTTCGCCATATTTTATTTCATTTTTTCTCTTAAATCAGTGAACTAAATCAAGCTTTTCATAGTCTAATAATTATGAGATTATGAGGCTATGTTACATGGCTTCTCTCTATTTGGAGGATTTTAATTAAAAAGAGACATTTATCATTTTACACACTTTTTGGTATTCCGGCTATATTGGTTTTACTGTTTTTGGCAGGCTGGCTTTGGAACATTTCTGACACCTGCATGGAAAAAACGTCATATCCGCCCGCTGGGCAAATCGTTGAAGTTTTCGATACAAGGGTTCACGTCTTTTCAGTTGGCGAGCGCAGGGAAAATCGGCCCGTTGTTGTTTTTATGTCAGGGCTTGCCACTCCTTCCCCCACGGCGGATTTTTATCCTCTGTGGTCAAGGCTATATGGAGAATATTATACCGTTGTTTTGGAACGTCCGGGATATGGGTGGAGCGAATCGACAAAACGCGAACGCACGGTTCAGAATATCGCGGAGGAAGATAGATCAGCTCTGCGGCAAGCGGGGATAGAGCCGCCATATATATTGGTCGCCCATTCAATGGGCGGGCTTGAGGCCGCTATGTTTACCGCCAATTATGCGAATGATGTCCAGGGCGTTGTACTCCTCGACTGCACCTCACCCGAAACCATGCTGCCTTACAAAAACTCCGTTCCGCTGCTGAACCGCCTGTTTCCGGCCATGCGCGCTGTTGGCTTCTTGCGGTTGATAAGCGCAATCAATCCGGACATCCTGTCGAATCAATCGAAAGGTACACGAAATGACTTTATTATGCTGGACGAGTATCACAGGACACTTGATAAAATTTTTGTGCTGCAAAAATATCAGGATACAATGATGATTAAAGAACAGGAAATGCGGTTAATCAACGCAAAAGTGATAGCGGAGAACCCATTTCCACCCGATATTCCCGTGTCGATGATCGTCGCCGTCCAGCCGGGAGATGAGAACCACCCGCAGTATCAGGATTTTATGGAAAGGCAAGCGGCGTGGGTCAACCAGTCCGAAAAAGGGCGGCTTTACACCCTGACAGGCAGGCACTATATACATCACTACGCGCCGGATGATATCTGCGATATTATTATTTCAATGACGCAAGGGCAGGAGTAACATAAGTAAATATGCGCCAGGGGCGTCTTGTATGGGGCGTTACCGGCTTTGTAGAGTGTGTTACACTACAGATCAATGAGAGGCTTAAAACATTGAAAACCCTCTTTGTCCGGTTCCGCAATGCTTTCTTTGCCCCGCAGCTTGATTTCCGCGTCCGGCTGTTTCATGTACTGGCCATTGGCGGCACGGTCATCAGTCTGCTTATTGGGCTTTTAGGGTTTGTTACGAACAGCGGATTTGTCAATATAACGTTTAATCTGGCAGCCGCCGCGCTCAGTTACTCCATGCTGACGTATACGCGCCGGACCGGGCGCTATCAGGCGTGTTACCTCATAACCATCATCGTCATATTCATGGGCCTGTTTCCCGTCCTGTTTTTTTCGGGGCGCGGCTATCACAGCAATATGCCCACTTTTTTCGTTTTCGCCGTGGCGTTCACCGTCTTTATGCTGGAAGGGAAAAGGGCGGTGATTTTTTCCCTGGCGGAGCTGGTACTGTACGCCGCCATCTGTCTTATCGCCTATTATTACCCGCAAACCGTCAATGCGTTTGCCGCGGAGCGGGAAGTTCTTATCGACACCATCATCGGTTTTACCACCGTGAGCGCGGTGCTTGGTGTGTGTATGCTGCTCCACTTCCGGCTTTACAACGAACAGCAGAAAAAACTTGACGAGCAAAACGCCGTGCTTTCCCAGACCAGCCGCGCAAAGACGGAGTTTCTTGCCAACGCCTCCCACGAAATGAGAACTCCCCTGACGATCATCTCCGTCAATGTGCAAACCGCGATTGAAATAATGGAAGATATGGGCGTCGCGGAAAAAGAGCCGGAACCCTCCGCCGAGGCCGCAGGCCGAGGTTCCCCTCCGGTACCCTCCGCCGAGGCCGCAGGCCGAGGTTCCCCTCGGGAAGCCGGGAAACTGCTCCAGACTGCGCAGGATGAAATCATGCGGCTTGCCCGTATGGTGGGCGGTATGCTGACACTGGCGTCCATAAGCGAGGGTGCGGAAAAGGGGATAGTGGAATTCACGGCCTTGCTCTCAAGCAGCGCGGAAATGCTTCGGTTGAGTTTGCAGAAACAGGGAAGCACGCTGACAGCCGGTATAGAAACGGGCTTGCGGGTATTCGGTAACGCGGATTTGCTGGCGCAGGCAGTAACCAATTTAATACAGAACGCGGGGAAATACACGGCAAACGGGACGATTACACTCTCCGCGAAAACATTCAATCGAATAATCACCGTGACCGTGAGCGATACCGGTTCGGGAATTCCCTCAGAACTCCTTCCCCGCGTGTTCGAGCGCAGCGTGTCCGGCGACGGCGGCACTGGTTACGGGCTCTATCTTTGCAAGGCGATAGTGGAATCCCACGGCGGCCGGATATGGATTAAGAGCGGGCGCGGAAGCGGTACGACAGTATATTTTTCCCTTCCCGTTTATGAGGGGCAATTTGGAGGCTTAAAAGAATGAACGCTTTAATTTTGCTTGTCGAGGACAACGAACAAATATTGCGCGGCAACGAGCGTATGCTCAAACGCCGGGGCTATGCGGTTGCCTCCGCACTGACCCTGGCCGAGGCGAGGCGGCGCATTGCGGAACAAACGCCGGACGCTATTGTCCTGGACATCATGCTTCCCGACGGGAACGGGCTGGATTTTATGCGCGAACTGCGTCGCAAATTGCAAACGCGCGGGACGCACGAGGAATCCATAGTCAACTACGTTGACATCCCCATCCTTCTTTTAACCGGACTGACCACGCCGGAAGACATGGTGCGCGGCCTTTCCTCCGGCGGCGATGATTACCTTGCCAAGCCCTATGACTTCAATGTACTGGCGGCGAGGATTGAGGCATTACTGCGCCGCACGGGGCGCGTTCCCGAAACCCTGACAAAAGGGGCTTTGCAGCTTGACATCATCGCAAGCCGGGCCTACCTCGACGGCAATGATCTGCTGCTTTCCCCCAAAGAATTTGCCCTTCTGCTTCTGATGGCCCAAAACGAAGGCCGCCTGCTCTCCGCCGAATATCTGTCCGAAGCTATCTGGAAACAGCCGCCGGCCGCAGACAACGGCGCGGTTAAAACCGCTGTCAGCCGGCTTAGAAGCAAATTAGGCGACGGCAAGGCCGATGCCTTCACTATTGAGAATGACAAACAGGAAGGCGGCTATATTTTCAGGCATATAGCGGAGTAATTTTCTCGTTTCCATCGCATTTCCCAGCTTTATTGTTACAATTTCGCAACTTTCGACCACATATCTTCTCCAATAAGCTAAAATAAAGTATGAAAAAATATCTCTGCGTTTTACTTTTGGGGTTTTGTATATTTGATATATGTACTGCCCAGGAGCAGGAAAACACGTGGAAAGGAACGGTCAGATTTAACCCTGCCGATATACTCATTAATTTGCATAATGGCTTACCCGGTATGTATGTAACATGGACGCCGTATATTTTGCCAAATTTGGGCATTCCAACGGAAATTGACGTGAATTTTGGTTGGGGTGTTTTACCGGGTGTTGAAGTCTCGCTTTTAAGCGGAGCGGAATACATTCCAATAGGATCGCCGGGAAAAGACAAAAACGGGCTGCTTCTGGACGCTAAAATCGGTCTGTCGCTCTTTTTCAACGAAGGAGCAAAAGCCGCCTTTATTGCCAAGAGTAATATCGGATATCAATTCATCACAAAAAGAGGATTCGTGGCAACTCCCGCTGCCGGGATTGTTTATAACGGGCGCAGCGGTTTTGGTCTGAATCTGATGTTTGACCTTGGATTTGCGTATAGGAGTGGAAAATAAATGAAAAAACGAAATATCGCAATAATGGCAATTATTGTCTCGTTTTGCCTCGTATTTATCGGGTGCACGATAATGGCGCTTGAAGTATATTCACAGCAATTTGGCAGAATAGAGGGTTTTAACGAAAACACATATTATACATTCATTACCTGGAAAGACATGGATCAATCAAAGTATCCTCGTCATGAAGTAAAGTTTAATTCCGGGGATAATAAACTCCAGGGATTTATTTACGGTAATTCCAATAATAATGGTTTGGTCATTATTTCTCACGGCTTTGGCGGAACAGCCGATCATTATTTCCCCATGATTATGTATTTTGTTGATAAAGGATGGCGTGTTTTTGTATATAATAATACAGGAGTTGGAGGAAGCGAAGGGGATAGTGTGCGCGGTCTAACGCAATCCGTCGTTGATCTTGACGCCGCCTTAACATATATTGAAAATACAAGCGTGTTTAATGGATTGCCTGTTATGTTGGTGGGGCATAGTTGGGGCGGTTTTGCCGTGTGTACAGTGTTAAACTATAATCACAATGTAAACGCGGTTGTAAGTTTCGCCGGTTTTAACAATGCGCAGGAACTTTTTAAGGAAGAAGGCTTGAGTATAACGGGTGGTCTTTTTTATATTCTAACTCCGCAATTTTGGGCAATTGAAAAACAAATGTTCGAAGGCGCGGCAAATCTAACCGCTGTTGGTGGAATAAACAAATTAAATATTCCTGTAATGATTGTTCAAAGTTCAGATGACAAGGTTATAAAGGCAGACACAACCTCAATCTATGCGCACCGAAACAAAATAACCAATCCCCATGTGGATATAGTATTTTTTGACGGTGAAAATGTTACCGGACATGAATATGTATATCGTTCAAAAGCGATGGTAGAATACCGGGAAATAGCCCAATCAAACTATGAAGAATATCAGGCTGCAAATCAAATTGAGAAAGCTACAAATGCTGATTTAGCTAAATGGGCTGAAGCATATGGCTTTGATAAATTCAAAGCCAATGAACTTAATCTGGAATTAATGGAGCGGATAAATGATTTGTTTAATAACTCAATATATATGCGGGAGTATAAATAAAATTATAATGAAAAAGCTGATTTTATTTGTTACTTTGGCAGTTGTTATTATTGGGTTCGGAATATTTTTTATGTTTAGTGCTAACCGAATAAATAAAATTGCAACAATATCATTTAAAGATATGCTTTCATACACAACAAAAAATAACGATAATGCAATAATAACAATCGGTGTTATTAAAGATGGAGTTTCAAATTATTCATTATATGGCAAAAATGGAGTTTTACTTCCAAATGAAATGCATATATATGAAATAGGTTCAATAACTAAAACTATTACAGCATCTCTTCTATTCAAAGCGATTGAAGAAGAAAGAATAAATATGGAGGATAATATAGACAAATATTTGGATTTACCTAAAAAAGATCATTACCCAACTATTAAACAAATTCTTACGCATACATCTGGTTATAAAGACTTTTATTTTGAAAGTCAGATGATTTCAAATTTCTTAAATGGAAGAAATAATTTTTATGGAATTTCAAAGGAGCAATTAATGAATCGTATTGGTAAAATAAAAATAAAAAACCGTATCTATGGTTTTAACTATTCAAATTTTGGAATTTCCATTATTGGAGCAATTTTATCAAAAATTTACCAGGAAGATTATGCAAAAATTATTGAAATATATTTGAAAGAAGAATTAGAGCTAAAGAATACCGTAATATCAAATGGTTTAGGTGATTTGGGGAATTATTGGGAATGGTTGGAAAATGATGCATATTTACCGGCAGGAGGATTAACATCAAATATTGAGGATATGCTAAAATATGCACGATTACAATTAGATGAAATGCCTGAATATTTATCTATAATGCATAATAAATTTATTGAAATAAACGCTACTTCCGGAAAAAATGCAAGTATGAATATTCGTTTTGATTCTATAGGAGCGACTTGGATAATAGATACAAATAATAACATTATTTGGCATAATGGAGGAACAAGCAATTATAACAGTTACATTGGGTTTGATTTGAAAAAACAAATAGCCGTAATTATACTTTCAAATTTGCCGCCAAATTATCGTATTCCAGCAACGGTGATGGGTGTAAAATTATTAATAGAATTACAATCAGAACCTGATTAATGGGGGACGCATAAGTATCTGTTACAATTTTTATTGTTACAGGCGTGTACGGCATATCCACGCTTATTACAGGGACAGTTAGTTTAAATGTCCCCAGGGAAGAAGTTACATGGATTCCCCCGTAAGCCCTGGACTCTCCCACGCAAGGCTTGTATTGCAGTACCCGGGGCGCGTGTTGTATACTGCAAGGCACGTACAGCAAGATGCGGAACGCGGGTATGGACATTTAATAAAGGAACGAACATAGAATAACTATGAGGAGATATTAGATGACAGAAAACGTTAAGACCAAAAAATCGAAAACAAAAAAAATCGCTGTTATTGTTTTGTTTACTTTCATTGGTTTATTAATGGGATCTTTAATTTTAATTCCTGTTTTTGTAATGCCTGTGTTTTTGGGACAGCGTTATGAACAGAGGCAATTTGATTCCATTGAATTTGGCATAGAATCTGAAAGAGTTACCATCACAACCGATGATTCCCTCGCCCTTGCCGCCTGGAGAACGAAAGCGCGGAATGGCGCGGCAAAAGGCACGGTCATTATTTTATCAGGTATACAGAACCCTTCCGTAACGGCATTCTTTGGGTATGCCAAAATGTTTTCGGATAACGGATGGGACACCCTCTTGATCGAAATGCGCGCAAGAAGCCAAAGTGAAGGCGACGAAATAGGACTCGGTATGACAGAGTGGCTTGATGTCAAGGCCGGGGTGGATTTTCTCTCTTTTGATGAAAATGTGAAAAATTTACCCATTGTCGCGATGGGTACATCCATGGGCGGCGGTACGGTTATTATCGCCGCCGGTGAACTGCCGCGGATAAACGCAGTTATTTCTGTTGCCGCGTTTTCATCATTTGCCGATTTGTTTGTTGATAATATGTCTATGTCCGGTATGCCCAAATTTCTTGGGATAATGGATATTCCCTTCCTTAACTTGTATATCGGACTTCACTTTGGTTTTGACGCGCTGAAATACTCTCCCATAAAGGGAATCGCAAAACTTGGAGAGCGTCCAATACTTATGATGCACTCAACCGGAGACACACAGGTTCCTTATTCCGAGTTTGAAAAGCTCCTGAAAACGGCTGAGTCAAAGGGGGGACAGCCAGTCACATTTATACGTGAAGGTGATTTCCATTTTATATGTTACGACCAATATTTCGATGAGCCGGCTCAGGATACGGAATTTAGCCAGGCTATAATACATTTTCTTGCGGATAACTTTGAATTGGGAATGAAAAAGTGACAGTCACCAATTTTTCATAGTGTTATAAAGGCATTTATATTACACTTGTAATAAAAAGCAGGGTACAAATGTACCATACTTCATCCCCGTGCAGTATAGGGGTATGCAAATCGAAGAAACAATCGACCCCTTAACCCACGCGGTGAAGGAACTGTTCGGCCTTTCCTATCTGTTCCCGTACCAGAGGCTGGTGATAGCCAATATCCTGGAAGCCGCTGAGGCGGAGGGAATAAAGATACGCTGGCCGGGGAAGCCGGAGGTTCCCACGGAACCGGATGCTTCAGGCGCGAAGAATGAAGTCTTTCATGCTGATCCTGAAGCAGTTGATTCCGAGGCTGACCCGGATGCCGGTCCTTCCGACAGGGAGAGTTCCGGCCGCCAGATTGTGATCCTCCCGACAGGCGCCGGAAAATCGCTGTGCTTTCAGCTTCCGGCCATGCTCATGGAAGGGCCTACCCTTGTCATCTATCCCCTGCTCGGGTTGATGTCCGATCAGGAGCGCCGTCTCGCGGAACGGGGATTCGCGCCTGTGATAATACGGGGCAGTCAGACAAAAGAAGAGCGGGAAGGCATCTGGAAGAAGCTGCGTTCCGGGGAAAGCAAGTTCATCATTGCGAACCCCGAGGTGCTGCTGACTCCTTCTGTGATGGCGCGGCTGAAGGAAATAAAGATAATCCACATCGTGATTGACGAAGCCCACTGTGTCAGCGAATGGGGTGAGAGCTTCAGACCGTCCTATCTGGAGATCAACAGGATAATCAAGGCCGCGGCCGCGCCGATGGTGACCGCCTTTACCGCCACTGCCGGCGCTTCGGTGCTGGAAAAAATCGAGAAACATATTTTCGGGAGCGGGGCGCGGCGGATCGTCGGGAATCCCGACAGGAAGAATATCAGTTACGCTTCACGGGGCTGCATACTCAGAAACCTTGCCGTGCGCGATCTGGTTCTGGCGAATTCGCGGCCGGCGATTGTGTTCTGCTCTTCCCGGCCCGGAACCGAAAAGCTCGCGCGCTATCTCAGGGAGGAGATGGCGGAGAGACGCCTTCCCTGGCAGAAGGAGATCCGGTTTTACCATGCCGGCCTGAGCAGGGAAGAAAAAAAAGAAACTGAATTATGGTTTCTACAAAATCGCAATGCGGTCCTGACGGCGACATGCGCGTACGGTCTCGGGATAGACAAACCGGATATCCGCACCGTGATACACCGCGACTGCCCCCCCTCGGTGGAAGCGTACCTGCAGGAATCGGGGCGGGCCGGCCGCGACGGGAAGCAATCAAGGGCGATTCTGCTTTGGGGGCCGGAAGACGAGAGAAGCCTTCAAAGGGCAAAGACAGGCGAAGATGGTAAACGCATAGGCAGGCTTCTCTCCTACGCCAGGGACGCGAGCTGCTGCAGGAGGGAAGCTCTCTTGGAAATGCTTGATTACCAGGGCGAGAAGGATAGCCCCGGCTCAAGGTGCTGCGATGTCTGCGATAAGGATGTCCGTACCGGATTGCGGGAAGAGCATAGCCTTGAGGATTTTTTTCGCCGGAACAGGCGCTGTTATACGGCAGGGGAAGCCGCGGGTCTTCTGGCTGGGGCGGCGAATATTCACTGGTCGGAAGAAGAAGCCGCGGAGGCGATACATCACCTGATAAAAACGGGCATATTGAAGAAGCTGAAGAATCCTCTTTGGATGAATAAGATAACTACCGTCAGGCGCAATCCCCGTGCGAGGCATTCTTCTGTTTGATAAAAATCCACAGTCTTACGTCTATACAGCCTCAGTCGTACTCCACCACATGCGCCCACCGCATTAAAAACTCACGCTCTTCCGGCTTGTGCTTAACCAACTGGGATGCCGCGACAATCGCCATCCATTTTTCAACATACTGACGCTCGGTATTGCTCTTCTTGCAGAACAGGTTCAGGTACATCTCCGCGTGGTCATTTTCTCCGGCGAGCATAAGGCGCAGATAAGTCCGCGCCGCATCCGCTGATGCGTTGCCTTGCGTGGCGCGCGACCAGTCGAGGACATACGCTTTATCGTCAGGCGTTATAATGATATTAATCGGTATAAAGTCGCCATGGCAGAGTTTGTTGTGTTTCGGCAGGCTGTCCAAACGGGTATGCAGTTCATAACGGGTCGTTTGGTCTAACCCCGACCGGCTGATCTTTCCCTGCATCTTGTCTGTGTGATTCCACAGACGATGCTCCTTGTATTTGTGCATATCCAACTGAATGTCAACCATTCTGCTAAAATACGCCTCGGTNTTCGCGGGATTCTCTTTAATCAATTCAGCTATGGTTTTTCCTTCGATATACTCCATGACTAACGCCCATTTNCCGTCAATCTTCAGAACTTCGTAAAGTTCCGGCACGGGGAATCCNGTTTCATGCACAACCGACATATTGAACGCTTCGCTTAAGACTTCGGGAGCCGTGAAGTCCTCGTCCATCACTTTGATTACGCGGTCTCCGTCGCGGTAGATTGTTTTTCTCGGACGAACCGCGATTGGGTTTGACAGATCCATTATTTCGTCTCCTTGCCATAATAGGCGTTCAGATACATCTGCTTGATTTCAGCCATGAGCGGATAATGCGGATTTGCGCCGGTGCATTGGTCGTCAAACGCCTGCTCGGTCATGTCATCCAGACGCGCAAGGAAGTCCTTTTCGTCTGCTACGTAGTCGCGTATGGCGGGCTTTATGCCGATTTTTATTTTCAGCTCGTCAATGGCCTTGATCAGCGA
>JGI24698J34947_10000739_pt1 | contig 16118 bp, 14 predicted proteins | sample TergutMp193P3_FD_34947 | JGI IMG/M metagenome (IMG submission 34947) | reverse complement strand
CATTTAGGAAAGACATCAAATGGGGGCGTTAAGAAATCAATCTTCTCAAAGGACATAATGGCATCACGGGGGATAAAGTAATTTGCGAAATCATCAAGAAACCCACTTAAACTTCCATCAATGAATAATTTGCGTTTGTATTTCCTGCAATATCGATAACATTTCTCTATCTGTCCAAGCATGTCATTTAATCCGCCACGAAGTCTGCAGAGTACTATTTTTTCTGTTTTCATGGACATTCCATACTCTCCCAATCGCCGATATTGTGTCTCTCCCGATTAAACTCAACGCCCACTTTGAACAGCTTCTTTCCGTTGCCTTCCCACGGTAAAAGGTAGTCTTTGGTATCTATCTGTAGAAGAGCCTCGCCGGCAGTCCCGTTCAGCTTGAACTCAGAACAGTACACGTAGTTTTTCGTTTCTACCAGAGTGTCTATCCGGCCTGACGCTATCCTGACTTCGGAGCGACAGTTAAGGCCTAGCATTGAAAAAATCAAATGAACCGCCGTCTCATAGTAATTTTCATTTTCCCTGATTATGTCATAGGGTATTGACGACAAAAAAGATTTCAGCGTGTTCATCGCTCCGTTGACATCGCCTTTTGCCAGGGCTGAGGGGAGCCGGGTGCTTAAGCCCCTGGAGGCATCATTTGAAGGTTTCAGATACTGTTCCAGCAGTTCTTTTGAGAAGCAGGACCGTACTTCGTCGTTCGGGTAATCAAGGATAAACTGGTTCATTTCATCGTCATAATCACATATCGTTAAATATCCGCTCTGGTATAAAAGCGGCTCCGCCCTCATGGTTTCAATATCGTACTTGTGGAAGTCCTCGTACCCTACCTGCATATTGGTCAGCCCGATTGGATTTATCTTTTGATCGATAATCAGGTTGATTAAAAACGTCGGCGTGCCGGTTTCGTACCAGTAGGGTAGAAAATCCCCGCTTTTGTCAAAATGGTTGAGCAAGCCGAATGGATTGTATACAGAGAGCGGCTTTCGGGAAAACCGGTAACCGTTGTAAAACCGGCGCAACTTTTCAAAATAAGCCTCTCTGCTCATGCTCGAATCTTCAAGGACAGCCTCTATTTCCGGCTCAAAGTTTTGTTCTATTTCTTCCTGGGTAATGCCGCAAATGTCGGCGTAACGGGGGTCAAGGGTAAGGTCGACAAGGTGATTCAGGTCGGAAAAGATGCTCACGTGGGAAAACTTGGTAACACCGGTTAAAAAAACAAACCGTAAATACTCGTCACATGATTTAAGGACGCCGTAAAAGCCTTTCAGTTCGTTCCGCATGGCAATGTGCAGCTCGCCATTGTTAATGGTAACAAGCAGTGGCTTGTCATATTCGTCAATGATCACCACAACTTTTTCATTGGTTTTATCATACAATTTTCGTAAAAAATACTTGAATTGACCAATAACATCAGTATTTTCCAATATGATTTCATTCTTATCAGACTCTTTCTGCAATTCAGATGATAAAACTGAATGTAACGCTTCTATTCCATTTGTATAAACTCCTGCATTCAAATCAATACGAATTACAGGGTATTTTTTCCATTCCCACTCAAGAGAATTGATGGCAAGTGCGGGACGTTCCGCAATATCACCGAACAGCTCCCTTCTGCCTCTAAAAACTTCCCCAAGGGTTGAACACAAAAGTGATTTCCCGAAACGACGCGGACGTGACAGAAAGAATGCCCCGCCGGAACCGCTTACCAGACGGTGAATTACGGCAGTTTTATCCACGTAAATAAAACCGCTTTCACGGATTTTAGCGAAATCCTGTATTCCTATGGGTAATCGCCTTTTTATCTTAAATATCCTCCAGGATTTTCCTTCTTGTTCATGCTAATCCTCTGTGAAAATCACGTAAATTCCTTCACGTAATGATCGTATACCGCCTGAATTCCTGATTGAAAGGAAATTTCCGGGCGCCAGCCCATTGCACGCAGTTTCCCGGACGATAAAAGCCTAAGTTCCGTCGCTTCCGGTTTTGAGGCGTCAAAAACAATATCGCCTTTATAACCTGATACGAATTTGATTGTTTCGGCAATTTCCCTGATTGATATATAGCTCCCGTATCCGGCGTTATAAATTCCGACCGCGTCGTCATCCTCAATGAGCTTGACATACGCTTTTGCGAGATCTTCACTGTGAAGCAATTCACGGCGAAGATTGCCAGTGCCCCAGACCACCACCTCCGGTTTGTCATTAATAACTGCGTCATGGAAGCGCTGAATCAGCATCGGGATGACGGATAATCGGTTTGGTTCATTGTAGGCGTAATGCTTTCCCCAAATATGGCAGGGGATCACAGTAACACAGGGGACGCTCTTTTGCATATTCATGATCCGGCACAATTCCATCCCTATTAACTTAGGAAGGATATAACAGCGATCCATTTCGTTATTTATGCGGCCAGGCTTTGCTTCGATTTCATTCAGATACTCATTTGTTCCATCTGAAACTATATCGGCATCATCAGGGTAAATTGTGGCACTGGATGTATGAATAATTTTTCCTGTTCCAAGCTTTTCAGCTACCAATAAGACATTGAGAACAATCAATGCGTTGCCGGAAAAAAGCCTGGTGGGAATCGTGCGTAAACTAACACTGTTTGCGGTAATTGCGGCGTTCAGGATAATTGCGTCAGGCTTTTCCTGATTAAGAAAGTCTTCAACATCATTCTGCCTCGTCAGATCCAATTCCTGGCTGGTTCTATAAACAAGATTATTGTAGCCAGCCTCCTTAAAACATTCCAACAGCGCGGTACCCACTAAGCCGCGATGCCCCGCGATATAGATTTTGCTATTCTTGTTTATTTTCCCGCTCATATTACGCTATATTTTGCAATCGAATACATTATACCGTTTTTCGGCAATATCGCTGTTGTTTCTGTACCACTCAACTGTTTCGCGAATCCCGTCATTAAATGAAATTTCGGGTTTGAAACCATAGGACTCTGCCCGCTCGGTACTCATCAGGCGTTTCAGGTCGCCCAGGGGCTTTGACGAGTCAAAAGTAATTTCTATGGACGGGTCAACATGCCTGCACACTACCTCAGCGAGCTCCCTTATGGTGACACCGGTCCCACTTCCAAGATTAACGGGCTTATCGGGCATCTTCTCAAGCATGATCACCATTCCGCGGGCGACATCCCTGCAAAAAATGAAGTCGCGGATAGGAGAGCCGTCGCCCCACACGACCAATGGGTTTTCGCCGCCGCAAGCCCTGCGGATAAGCGCGGGGACAACCATGCAGTCGGGAGTGAAGGAATCGTATGGTCCGTACACATTCGCCGGGCGGACGATACATATATTATTCATGTTGAATTCACGCCTGTAGGCTTCAACATGGAGTTCCCCGATTCGCTTGCCCCATCCGTTTCCCCAGTCGTTGTCTGAAGGGAAAGTTTTCCACACATCATCCTCGCAATAAATCGGGGCAGGGGCATACACGCCGACAGAACTCGTGAAAAGAAATCTTTCAACTTTTGACAGGCGGGCGGCTTTCAGAATATTCATCGCCATAAACACACTAAACTCAAAATATGTCGCGGCGCGTTCCCGTGCGGTTACGGGGGAACCTTTCACGCCTGTAAGGTTGAAAACAAAATCCATTCCTTCGCAAACGCGAAGACATTCCTTCAATTCCGTCAAATCAGCTTTGATGAATTCCACACCTTTCGGGGCGCGTTCTTTTTCGTCCAGCGACGCCACCCTCACGACAGCGCCATTGTCCAGCAGTATTGCACAAAGCTCCCTGCCAACCATTCCGCTGCCGCCGCATACCAATACCTTTTTCCCGCTATAAATGTCAAACATGATTTTTTAGCTCCACCAATATCCGTTTTAAACCTATTCCACATGCTTCGTGCATCTCTTCCCTGCTGCCGTATCCATGATAATAGCCTTTGGAAAAATCAAAAGCAAATCGTTTTACCGGCAATAGTATATTATTGGCAGACAGTATATCGCAAATATACGAACCAAGACCTCCCTGATTAACATGTTCTTCCATTACTATAAGCTGTTTGACAATTTTTAATACATCGATAAATGCTTTCTCGTCTAAAGGCAAGCGATTTACGTCAATTACACCGACAGAAACGCCCTGTTTGCCAAGTTCAGCCGCAGTATCAAGCGCGGTTTTAACCATATAGCCTGTCGCGGCAATGGTTAACGGGGCTACATCCCGTAAAATCGAAAAACCAGGGTTATCGGCATGGGCAAACGAATCGTCGTACAGCTCGTCAAGCGAAATTTTATCAAGGCGTACATAAGCGGGCCCCGATGTTTCAGCGCAGCACTCGGCAAACGCCTCTACCTGGCTGTTGCAGCATGGCGAAAAAATCCGCATATTCGGTAGTGTCCGCATAAGGGCGATATCCTCAACGCTGTGATGTGTCAGGCCTGCGGTATTGTAACTGAAACCCGCGCCAAGTGCCACGATCTTAATATTCAAATTCATACCGGCGGCATAAATTCTGGTCTGTTCAAAACACCGCATTGCCATAAAGGGCGCAATAGTTGTGACAAAAACAGTTTTGCCCGATAACGCCAGTCCCGTCGCCACAAGCAGGGTATTTTGCTCGGATATACCGGTGTTGATAAATTGTCCTGAAAGCTCCGTCCTAAATCTGTCAAAAGAAGGGGCCGATAAATCTGATGTCAGAACAACGATATCAGGATTACGCTTTGCCATCTCAAATACCCGCAAAAAGAACACGTCACGCATTATGGGCATTTATTTATCCTCCTTTTCCGGCGCTAAATATGGACGGATATATTCGTTGATAAGGGCTTCAACATCTTTGGCTTTTGGCAGGTAGTAATGGGCTAATAAATCATTCTCCACATCAGGCAAACCCTTGCCTTTCACAGTATGGGCAATTACACAGAGGGGTTTGTTTCTGGGGCGACTTCGGACATCCGACAAAGTCTCGATGATGGAACCGCAGTCATTTCCATTGCATTGGGCGACATTAAAGCCAAAGGCGGAAATCTTTTCGTCAAGCGGTTCAAGCGAGATACAGTTTTCCGTAAAATCAGCGCATTGCATTTTATTCCGGTCAATAATCCACACAAGGTTGTTCAGCCTGTGATGATTTGCAAAAAGGGCGGCTTCCCAAATACTGCCTTCATCAAGTTCACCGTCACCGGTCAATACAAAGGTAAGGTAATTCTGCCTGTTCATGCGGGCGGCAAGCGCCATGCCGCAGCCAATTCCCAGTCCTTGTCCCAGCGAACCAGAGGTCGCTTCCACGCCAGGGATATCAGATTGTAGATGAGTACCAACACTGCTTGTGTTGCTTGCGACATTTAACGCGGTCTCTTCAGGAATAAATCCAGCCATTGAAAGCACACAGTAAAAACCGGTAGCTGCGTGTCCTTTGGACATAAGAAATCGATCCCGGTCAGCCCATTTTGGATTTTTTGCATCATAGCGAAGAATCCCGCCGAAATACAAAGCTGATAAAATTTCGGCACAGGAAAAAGATGACGCTACATGTCCGGTACCGCTTCGTTCGACAGAACGCAGGATCATTTCCCGAACTTTATACGCCTTGTGAACTAGTTTGACATTGTCAGATACTGTACTTCCAATCATCATAATACCTTCGCTTCTTGCTTCTCTAAAAAGTCGGCATAAGCTTTCTTTATACCTTCATATAATTCTGTCGACGCCTTGCAGCCCAGGGCAGATAACCGTGAAGTATCCAACAGTCTACGCGGCATACCGTTTGGCTTTGATGTGTCCCAAACGATCCTGCATATTTCGTCAGGGGAAAAATTACCGCTAGCTTGGAATTCTTTCTCGTATACTACAGTCCGTATTGTTTCGGCAAGTTCCTTGATCGTCACGTCTTTGCCACTGCCAATAGAAATAAAATCCCCGGCTGTGTTTCTCATATCAACTGCATTCTTATTCTCCATAAGAAATATCAGCATACTGGCAAGGTCTTCACTATACAGGAATTCACGACATGGCGATCCGTCACCCATTAAAGTAACTTTATTTCGTCCAGTTATCTTTGCTTCATGAAATTTACTTATCATGGCAGGAAGCACGGATGAATTTTCAATATCATACTTATCACCTGGACCATAGATATTACACGGCAATACCGATATAAAATTTGTCCCATATTGTTTGTTATACGACGAGCAGAGCTTAATGACACTTAGCTTCGCAATGGCGTAGGCCTCGTTGGTTGGTTCCAAAGGACCAGTCAAAATAGCTTCTTCTTTTATTGGCTGTTCCGCTAATCTGGGATATACAGCACCGGCGCTAAGATTTATTAATTTTTTGACCTTAAATAAATACGCTGCTTGGATTATATTAAATCCCATCATTGCATTTTGATAGATAAAATCAGAAGGATAATTTATATGAGCGCTAATTCCGCCGACTTTTCCCGCAGCAAAAAAAACGTATTCGGGTTTTTCGTTTTCAAAAAATGTGTAAACCGCTTTCTGGTCAACCAGGTCAAGCTCTTTGTGTGTTCGAATAATAATATTTGAGTATCCTTTCGATTGTAATAATCGAACAATTGCGCACCCCACAAGACCGCTATGACCAGCAACATAGATTTTATCTGTCTTCTTCACGTTAATACCTACCCGCGTCAATGGCTTGTAAATTCTTGTGTTTCATAGTATCGTATTATTTCTGTGATCTTGCTATATGCTCATGCCATTTCTTGTTCTTTAGATCTATTATAACACGAAGTTCATCATACTTTATTTTTAAAACTTCCAATGATAGATTGTAAGGTCTTATCGGAAAAAAATTATATCCAACGCTAAATTGTTGATTGTTACTATATGCTTCCATACTATTATTCCACAATTTATTCTCATCAAATTTTGACGTAAATAGGTTGTCACGTTTACATTGATTATATAGAGCAGTTCCCGGAAAGGGATTTACGATAGAGAGCAACGTATAATCGATATCTAGGTTTTTTACCATATTAATGGTATCATCAATGGTTTCTTCCGTTTCTTCCGGCATACCTATTATTAGAAATGCTTTTATAACTACATTATGCTTTCTTAAATTCTGAATAACTTCAAAAATAAATTCTTTACTGAAATTTTTACGCATAATCACATTCCTGATATAATCAGAACCAGACTCAATAGCCAAGGGAAAATAAATACCACCGGATAGACAGAGAGCGTCAATAATTTCCTTATCCAAAGTTTTCACCATCAATCCATTTAAAAATTCCATTACTATTTTTAAGTTATTTTTTATTATCATATCACATATTTCCAGTGTCCTTTTCTTGTTGTAAGTAAAATTATCGTCTATTATCTTAAAATAATTTATTCCAAAAATTTCATACAGCATCTTAATTTCCGTAAATACATTCTCGGCAGTTCGAAAGCGGATTTTATTGCCCATTACAAAACGCATTGAGCAAAAATTACAACTGTTTGGGCAGCTTCTGCTGGTTAATATGGGCATCTGCACTGCGCTTATTTTTACGTTGTTCGGATCAAACCATTTTTTCGTATTCTGTTTATAATCATTTAAGCATAATGGTTCATAATCAGGTTTTATTGAATCCAGATTATCAATGTAATTCGTTTTTGGTACCGTAAATATCTTCCCTTCCTCCCGTATTACAACGCTATCCAGATTGTTTATTTTTATGCATTCCCTATTTTCTAAATATTCTTTTAGTAACAAAGGAAACGCTTTTTCGCCTTCACCCAGTACAATGGCATCTATACATTTGCAATTTTCCATTATTTCTTGCGCGAAAATTGTCGGATGCATCCCGCCTATCACGACTTTTGCCTGTGGAAGTGTTTTTTTCACAAATTCGCATATTTCCAATGTTTCTTTAAATCCTCCTGAAAAGAGACAATTTATTCCCACGCAAACGGGCTTCAGCTCTTTAAGCTTTTCTTGAAAAAACTTCAATGTATTACGTTTCACATTAAAATCAAAAAATTCGACTTTATCACAGATATGCTTTATAGAACCAGCAAGATAAATCAAAGAAAGCGGGATCCCATTAAATAGTTTTTCACCAAGTTGATTCAAAGTTACTGTAGCAGGTACTACTAAAAATACAATGTTTGACATAATTTATTGCCACCCTATAATATTCTTCAATTTTCGTATGTCTTCCCAAATTGAGAAAGGTTCATACTCGTTATATGTTTTATCGGTCTTGTTCATATTAATCCTTTATAACTGTTATTAAAATTAACGCACAAGCTGCATCCCATCTTTCCTTACTTTCTCCCGCCAGTAATCAAGCAGGTCCTGAATGGTTTTCTCAAAGGGAATCTGCGGTTCCCAGCCAGTATGCGACCTGAATTTAGACGTATCGGGTACCTGTAAATCAGCGTCAATTGGACGTAGACGCTCAGGATCAATTTCTACTTTTATATTCTTAACCGTTGAAAGTGACAATAATTTTTGAAGAATATCACCGACTTTACAGGTATATGTACCGCCAATATTATAATACTCACCCGCTGCAGGATTAACCGTTACCAGCATATAATACGCGCGTACCGCGTCGCGTACGTCGGCAACTGTCCGCAGGGAATCAAGATTTCCCGCTTTTACTACCGGAGGAATAAGCCCAGCCTCTATCATGGCAATCTGTTTCGCGAATGTGGACTCGGCAAAAACATCGCCGCGGCGCGGCCCGGTATGGGTAAACATCCGTGTTGTCATCACGGTCATTCCGTAAGCTTCCGCATAGTAACGCCCAATCAAGTCGGTTCCGACTTTTGAGATTGCGTAAGGCGAAGCGGGGTGAAACGAGCAATCTTCTTTTATGGGTAATTTATCTTCCGTAACACGCCCGAATACTTCAGAGGAGGCGCAAACATGGATTATTGGTTTAATACCAGATCTGTAGATACATTCAAGAAGACGGCATGTTCCCAAAATATTCGTATTTAGCGTTTCAATGGGCGAATCAAAACTGGTTTTGGGAAAACTCTGTGCCGCAAGATGAAACACAAAGTCAGGCTTTACTTTATCGATAATGCACTGAATGGAGCCATGATCGTTAATATCGCCATAATGAAGAAAAATCCGGCCGCCCTTATTCACTTCTGAAAGATGGTGGGTTATATTATCAAGGGGGCTTCGCCATCGCAGCAGCCCATGAATTTCCCAGTCCGTGTTTTCCATTAGAAAATCGGTTAAATGAGAGCCGACCATGCCAGTCATGCCGGTGAGAAGGGCCTTTTTCACTACACCTCCTCTTGATAATAGATTACCTGACTTCCCGTAGTATCAAAATTAAATGGCACGGGAATGAAGCCGGGAATCGCTTTCAACATCTCTTCCCTTTTTTCAGGCTTTACGAAAATGAGCATGAAGCCGCCGCCGCCTGTGCCGAGGAGTTTTCCCCCTATCGCGCCGTTTTTTCGGCAAGTTTCATAAAGATCATCAAGATTATCGTTGGTAACATTCTCAGAAAGCCTTCGTTTCTGAAGCCATGTTTCGTGCAGTAGTACGCCAAATTCGTCTATCGCATAATTACTATTGAGCAGCTCAAGGGCATCATCAACATACCGTTGAATCGCACCTAACTCCGCTTTGTGTTCACCCATTTGGTTTATCTTTTCTTCTTCAATTCTGGACGCGATACGCTGAATGCCGGTATATACCAAAATCATGTGATCGTTTAATTCCTGCAAACGCTGTCTGGGAATCGTTACAGGATTTACTTCAAAGCCGCTATCCTTATTAAAAACAATATGATTTAATCCGCCAAAGGCCGCAGCTATTTGATCCTGACAGCCAACCGCCTCTTTGATTAGATCCTGCTCAATATGGATAGCTTCATTTGCGATACGCCTGTCAGACACCATTCTTCCCTGCATTGCGTAAAGGGCGCGTAAAAAACCTACGGTAAATGCGGAACTGGAGCCCATGCCACTGCGGGCCGGGATGTCGGTATTATAGTGCATATCCACGCCATAAGGTATATCCATAAAACGAAGGGCTTCCCGTATTGCCGGATGATCGATTTCATCCAATGAATTAACAGTCTCCGTTTTTGAGCCATACACAAAACGATTTTTAAACTCCCAGTAAGGGGGCATACGGCGCATCGAAATAAAGAGGAATTTATTTATAGTCGTTGACAATACAGCGCCGCCATGGGTTTTATACCAGTCGGGAAGATCCGTGCCGCCGCCAAAAAAACTAACCCTTAAAGGGGTGCGTGTTATTACCATTGATTATATATTCCGTCCAATTTAGTTTATTTATTGCTTTATTCCTTGTAAGGCGGGAATCTTGTCTTGTCTTCCTCGCCTACGTATGGTCCTTGTTTTGTAACAATCATCTCGACTTCCTCCAAAACTTCAAACCCGTGCCCGCCCTGCGAAAGCAACACAACATCGCCTTTCTCCAAAGTACGGGAACAAACAAATTCCTTGTTCTCATTATAAAAGTCAGTTTTAAGTTTTCCGCTCTTAATAAATACGACTTCCTTTGTCCTGTACACTTCTCTTCTTATGTCATTATGGATATGCGATTCAACACTTTTTCCGACAGGGTGATGAATATAGGCAAGCTGAAGCGTATTATTGTCATTGGTAAAAAATGTATAAGTATTATCTGTAGAATAACCTGAACGCACGATGATTGCCAGAATAGTATCGTTATATTTAACTTCTTCGTAAAAAGAGTTCATTTCTCCGTTTTATACACATTCTCCAGATACCACTCGTAAGCCTTCTCAAGTCCTTCTCTAAACGGTGTTTTTGCCTTCCAGCCCATACTTAATATCCTTGAACTGTCCAGACAGCGGCGGGGCATACCGTCAGGCTTTGAAGTATCAAAAACAATTTTACCATTATAACCTACTGTGTCGGATATGTACTGAGCTAAATCAGCGATAGATATGTCATTCCCGTTGCCTACGTTTATAATTCCCGGCCCGTCATAGGTGTTCATCAGGAAAACGCAGGCTTCGGCGGCATCGTCAATGTACATAAATTCCCGCCGTGCCTTTCCGGTTCCCCATATTTCTACCGATGGCAGATTATTGGCCTTCGCGTGATGGAAACGCCGGATAAGGGCGGGTACAACGTGATTCTTTGATTCATCATAACAATCATTCGGGCCATATAGATTGGCAGGCATACAACTTATGAAATTCACGTTATACTGCTTTTTATAGTAATCACAAAGTTTTACCCCGGTGATCTTTGCCAGCGCGTAACCTTCATTGGTAGGCTCAAGGGGGCCGGTCAGAAGATATTCCTCTTTTACCGGTTGTGGGCACTCCCGTGGATAGATACAGGATGAACCAAGGTACAAGAGTTTCTTTACTCCGTTTTTAAAAGCGCTGTCAATGAGGTTAATCGTGATTTTTAAATTTTCCATGGCAAAGTCAGCCATGAATGCGTTATTCGCGTGAAGGCCGCCTACTTTGGCGGCAGCGCAAAATGCATAGTCAGGCTTTTCTTTTCTAAAAAATGCTTTCACGGCTTTGGCGTCTGTCAGATCAAGTTCAGCGTGGGTGCGGGTAATAATATTGCTATAACTGCTTTTTTGCAATTGCCGCATTATGGCGCTGCCAACGAGTCCCGTATGGCCGGCTATATATATTTTGGATGAACTTTCCATGTTTTAGCTATAACTGCCCAATGTAAATGTATATGTATATCTATACATGTTATTATTAATACCAAGAGCAAAAATGACCGAATTACAAAAATTTGAAGCAACTAAACCATCACATTGAGACAGTAAATATACTTCTGTAAGATAATTTAATTCATATTCAAATATTGATTCTTTTTTTTTATAGAATAATGATAGTTCTTCTATGTATTTTTTATGTTCATTCGTTTTGAATCGCTTCCTGGTTGGATTAATAATTTTATCTTTCGGAAAAACTTTGTAGATTTCATCTACAATCTCCTGTTCGTCAGTGCTAATAAAAATGTAATTGAATCTCTCTTTGTAAAATACTTCTGTTAATTTTTGAATCATTTTTTCAATGGATGCTCCAATACTGTGTTGACTAACATCTTTATAACCGGCTGTTCTATATATAATTCCGAGTATATTACTTTTATCACCAAACAGTAATTCTTTATTGGTTTTTATGTATTCTCTGGTATTCAAATTTAACTTACAATATTTCGATACAAATTCACTATATTTTGATTTAACATTTTTATCATTAAAGAAAGATTTGCTACTGATATCAATATTATATTCAATGCTACATTTTAATGAATCGCCAAGAATCACATTCTTTGCTTTTTCTATATCTTTTAGTGAAAATCCACAAGGTTGTTCAAAAAAATATTCCCATGAATTCGATCTGACGTTACCTCCTATCTCAATTGGTGTTTTTTCAGTATGCCAGTTCCAGTAACTATCCCAATTTACAACCGGTATATATCCTTTTGAAATCGCATAATAAGTGTGATTTACAACATAATGAAAATCAGATAACAAACCAGTATTGGGAAATCTACGGATTACATAGAAAGTTTTTTCAGGAAAATCTCTGCCAAAATGTTTAAGATGTTCCGAATGTACATGGTCGTATTTAGGAAAATAACGAATTACTTGAAGAATATTAATAAGAATATTCTGAAAAAAATAATAAATCCCGAATTTATAATAAATATATTTGCAAACTTTCCAAGGAATTGTTTTCCTGATATTCATGCCGCTGTATCTTTATTGGTTTTAGATGAATAACTTGTTTTTAATAAGTACCCAATTCAAATATATATTTGTGTCTGTACTTATTATTATTGTGACCCAAAGCAAAAAGAACTCCATGAGAAAAACATGATGCAACTATACCATCACATTCCGATAATAAACATACTTCTGTAAGATAATTCAATTCATATTCAAATATTGATTCCTTTTTCATATATAATAATATATATTCTTCTATATAATTTTTTTGATTGTTTGTTTTGAATCGCTTCCTGGTTGGATTAATAATTTTATCTTCCGGTAAAACTTTGTATATCTCATCTACAATTTCCTGTTCGTCAGTGCTAATAAAAATGTAATTGAATTTTTCTTTGTAAAATATTTCTGACACTTTTTCAATCATTTCTTCAATAGATGGTCCAATATTATGATCTTTCACACCTGTACCGTCAGTATTTTTATAACCGGCTACCCTATATGAAACTCCAAGTACATTATTTTTATTATCGAACAGCAATTGTTTATATTTATTTAAACATTCTCTGGTATTCAAATTCAACCTTAAATATTTTGACACAAATTCATTATATTTCGATATAGCATTTTTATCCTTTAAAGGAAATGCCCTACTGACAATATTATCTTTAAAATAATTATTGTGTTTTACTGCGTCACCAAGAATTACATTCTTTGCTTTTTTTATATCTTTTAGTGAATATCCACAGGGCTGTTCAAAAAAATACTCCCATGAATTCAGCGTGATGCTGCCTCCTACCTCTATTGGTGTTTTTTCAGTATGCCAGCTCAAATAACTTTCCCAATTCACAACCGGTATATATCCTTTTGAAATTGCATAATAAGTGTGATCTACTACACAATGAAAATCATTTAGCAAACCAGCAGGCTTGAATGAACGAACTACATAAAAAGTCTTCTCCGGAAAGTCTCTGCCAAAATGTTTAAGATGTTCTTCCGCTATAATGTCATATCTGGCAAAATGCCTATGCATAATATAATGAATTCTTTGAAAAATAAAATTAATTCGGAATTTATAGTAAATCCATTTACAGACTTTCCATGGAATTGTCTTCCTGATATTCATGAAATACTTTCCTTTATATTTTTAAGCTGCTGTGTCCAAAGTGCTAGAAGCTTGTCTTCGGGGAAATAATTATGATAATGCCGTGGCGATCCCTTTGTGGATTCGTGAAAAATGCGACCAGAATCCTGTGCGTGGTTTTCCAAAAAGCAATCATTGTCAGGTCCTACCGCACTGAGAAACCAGTCAGAAGGAGGTTCCCCCAAATATGCTTTAAAACAGTGTTGCCTTTTCTTGGAAGATAAAGCAACATTAAAACGAGAAAGTAATCTTTTACGATTATCTTCGATATTATAATGCTGTAAAATTTCATTTCGCGCATTGGAAGCCAACGAGAGGGCAAAATCGGGCTGTTCATAAATTGAGCGTAAAGCTGTGGCATAGGCTTGCGGGTCTTGTACAAGCAATCCTGTTACGCCGTTATGGATGATATACCGTTCCACACATTGATCCAATGCGACAACAGGAACCCCGGCTGCCATTGCCTCTAAAAGCGCGTTTTCAGTCGCGCCGTAGTGCTGTGGATTCAACAGATAGCCGAAAGCGTCCATATGCGCCAGTTGTTTTGGAATGTTATCGACATGACCGTAAAATTTAAATTTATCGGCTATGCCTTTCTTTTGGGCGGCTTGTAGCAATTCGTCCCTTGTCGGCGAATCGCCAATTAACGCAAACTCAACATTGGAGATGTCCACAGCGGTGCAGAAATCAATAAAATCAGGATGCAGCTTGCAAAAATTCAGAGTACCGACATAGCCGATCACAAATTTTTCGTGTGGTACTTTCTGAACTTTGATAAATTTCTTAAGATCTCCCATACCATACACAACATCAAAATGTTCAATGATGTAATTAGAGCCTAACGATTGTACTTCCGGCAGGCTTAATGTGTAAGGCGTGGCAAAAACAACCTGATCAAACAGATGCAAAAATTCCGTCTTTACAACCGGAAAATAATTGCCGGAAACATGTACCCACAGTACGCTTCTAACCGGAATTTTAGGGAACTCGTACATAAATTTTGTGACAGCCGGGTGATGCGACCAGCTAAACATCACAATGTCCGTTGCTTCGATTTCTTCGCTTATTTGGGAACTATCCGGGCAGATTAAAACCCGAAAACCTTCCGTCTCCATCGGGATTATAGGCTTTTTGTTTATGGGTTCCTCCAGCAATATTACTGTCTGTTCCAGGTCAGGGGAACTAAGCCCGATGAACGCTGAACCTATACCGCCGCCAACATGAGCGGTTATGTGTAAAACTTTTATCAAAAACTAACTTCCCAATGTCGCGTATAATACCGTATCTATAGAATATGCATTATGGCTTCTCATATAAAACTTGTATTCAGGAACCCATTCTTTAAGCAAAAGTGGAATACGCCATAAATCAGTAATTTTGTGGTAGACACTGATCGCCAAATCAGGTGCAGTATTTTTAATGGTATTCTGTGCACCCTTAAGAGCTGAAATTTCTGTACCTTCTATGTCCATTTTTATGAATAAATTATCATAGCCTTTTACTATGTCATCAATGCGTACGATTTGTACGATACTTTCACCCATATAATTCATCCTGCCGATACCGTCCCCCGTGGATGAAAATCTTAAATATTCATTTTTATCACCAACACCCAGGGGAAGTAAAACACAATATTTTGTTTTTTCATGTAGAGTATCAACATTCTGTGATAATTTTGCATAACACAACGCATCTGGTTCAAAGCCAAAATACTGTTCAACACTATGCCATTTAAAAAGATCTTTAAATGTATCGCCAGTAAACGCACCGCAGTCTACAAACGAACGATAATTATGGCGAAAAGGTACAGTAACATCGACATACTGTGTCATTCCAGCGCTTAACTTTTTTATATCATAGCAGACTGTAGCATGAGCGTTTAAAAGAGATATAAAAACATCCTCACTATGTTCGTCAGTAATGTGCTCAAATGCTGATAATACATTGTCTATTTCTTTTACGATGATATTCTCTTTATTTGTTTCATGCGAAAAAAATAGTAACCGGGTAAAATAAGGCATTGCATTCTCAAATCTGGTATAGCCAATCTTTTTAAGGTATTCTACAACTTCGTTGTATTGTAAATCATCAAGTAATATGGCAATAACAACTAAAACAACTTTTCGAAATTCCAAACTAAGTTGTAAGTCATCAGGCCTATAAACAGGGTAACTCAGACACGTTTGCCCGTCAACGGCATTCTTATCAAGAAAGCAATTTATTACGTTACTGTTTCTAAATACTTCTAGAAAATATTTTACAAAATTCTTTCCGCTAGTACCACATCCATAAATTACAATATTACCCCCCCCC
>JGI24698J34947_10000738_pt1 | contig 16119 bp, 17 predicted proteins | sample TergutMp193P3_FD_34947 | JGI IMG/M metagenome (IMG submission 34947) | reverse complement strand
ATACATTCATGGAGCAAGGGCAAGGATATGCTTATGGTCTATAAAATGGACAAGGAAGGCGATTCCTGGCGTGTTTGGGACCTGGTGATAGACGACCTTTCCACCACCCGCAACTACCAGGACCAGTTCAAAAGCATTTTGGAAACAAAAAGTTTCAAGGAACTGATAAAAACGGTAAAAGATAAAGCAGACGAATATGCGAAATGAAATTCAGAATTATTTTTGCCGTTTCCAAAACCGAACGCAAATATAAATTGCGTTTTGGGAAGTGGGATATATGGCGTTTGGATTCCGGCGTTGAAGAAGAAGGCATAAAAAAGGATTTTAGCAAGGCCGGCTTTGTGTCTTTCAGAAAAGAGACGCAAGAACTTGATGAACCGGAAGATTCGGAAGCGAATTATGGAAAGCTGTTGTTTCAGGCGCTTTTTTATCCCGAAGTAGAACATAGAATCTGGCGATTTTTCAAAAAATTATTCGCCTGGATATTCAAACTCTTTTCCGTTGGATTTGAAAATGTTGAAGTAAGAGGCTCACTTGATGACCCTTTCTACGATGCAATAGCACTGGGCGTATCCGGCGGTTGCTATTATCCGAACTGGGAAGGTGAAAAGGGAGACTGGAGCGCAAAAGGCGAAGTGGTTTTGAAACTCGGCTTTTTTCGTCTTCTCCTTATTGAATTTGCTCTTGTTTATGAAACCGTAGCTTTGGCTTTTATTATATGGCGTGGCGTGCGGCTGGCGAAAAATAACCCGAATGGTGAAAATATGGACGATGTTCGCAGGTGGATTTTCTTAAAATGCAACTCGTAAATGTACATTGCCACCTGGAACTCACAAACCTGGCAGGCAAACTCCCTCGCAACAAACCCTTCTTTGACTGGCTCGCCGAACTTCGCAAAGAGGTAGCAAACTGGACAAAAGAGGACTATCAGGCAAGCTACATTAAGGGCCTGGAACTCTCCAAGAAAGCAGGCACCGGCATAATTTACGACGTGGGAAATCAACTATCCGAACCATCCAATAATTCTCAAGTAATATCAATGCACGAAATAATCAAGCAACCCCTCCCCCCCCCATGCACGCCCCATTCAATATATGCTACTCCGCCCGAACTTGTTAAACAGGCGGTTAAATCGTGCGTAGAGAATGGTATTCCCTGGAGCATACATCTGGCGGAATTTGATGAAAGCGACAGATTCGGTGATTTTTTGGAAATTTTTGATGACGAACCTCTGCTGGTAAAAAACGGCTTTATAATTCACGGAAATTTTTTGACCGAGAGGGATTTAAACTTCATGGCAAAAAACAATATAGCCATTGTGCATTGCCCGCAGAGCCACGAATGGTTTGGGCACAAGGAGCCGGATTTTGAAATGTGGAAAAAGAGCGGGGTGGATATTTGCATAGCTACGGACAGCCTGGCCTCTGCGAGTTCTTTGGACTTGATGGAGCAGGTGAAAACTTTGTTCAGGCGATACCCAAAGGCATTTACGCACGAAGAAGTTATGGCTGCAATAACCACTACGCCTGAAAAATACTTGGCAAAAACCATCCGCTCTGCGGCAAATGCGAATTCCAGGTTTCAATGATTTTGTCCTTGCTGCCTGCTGCGCTCGGCAGCATTTCCAAAAGGGAATAAAGCGTTATTGCAGGCTTGCCGGCGAATGTTACCGGAGTTCCGTCTATTTTAACGGGAGCTTCTGTTTTTTCCGGTCCGGGTGTTTCTCTAAAGAAAATTATCTTCTCGGGATTTATTAATTCTACTTCCTTGCAAAGCATTTCCTTCAAAACCGTTTTTTCCCTTGGCATTACCGCTGCATTGCATTTAAAAAAGAAGGATATCGCACACGCCCCCAAATCTACGCCCAATTTTTTAAACAGCCTTTCCAAAACATTCCGGGAATCCGCAGTCAATTCCTGCGGCGAATAAAAAAGCAAAAGATATGCAGCATTAATTTTTATCCCTTTAGGAGCGGAGAAACTCAAGGAACGCATGGATTTTGTATAAATGGAATGTTTTTGCAAAGCGGAATAAAAATCATCAGGATTGCCGGCATTTTTCCACAAGGAATCATATTGCGGAACCGCAACCGGTTTCGGTTGCGGCGTCGGCGGCGGCGGCAAGTTTGCCGCCGCCGTAGGGGCAACCCCACGTGGTTGCCCCTTATCCGCGTTCAAAACCGGTTCATCCAAAACCAATCCATCCACCAAAACATCAAACCCACCCAATTCCCCCTGGGCAAGCAAATATGTTCGCAAAGAAGTATTCATATCAAAGCCCAAAATTCCCTTCCACCCCGAATTGCAGGTAAAGTCCCATTCCTTTTGCCATAAAGGGCACAATATCAAATCCGTTTTCCGAATTGCCATCCGCATCACGCACGGCAACGGAGCGTTCCCTTGCATTTTCCCCGCCCAAAAAGCGGAGTGCCTTTACATCCAAAGAGGAAAATATATTGTCTGCTTCAACAAAAAAACGCACATTCTCAAGAAAAATAATTCTAACCCTTGATTTCAAATCCAAATTCAGGCGAATATCGGTTCTAAAAAGCGAGGCGGTTTCTCCCGTGTGCCTTATATGCCTTTCTCTCGTGGTGGGAGTTATAGCCCATTCGTAAAGGGGCCTGTCAAGGGCGGCACGGTGGCTGATTATAAACGATAAAAGGGAATCGCTCCTGGGATAAATTCTCAAATGCGAAACCATATCCAAGCCGGAATTTGCCTGCCAAGGCAGGGAATAACCGCCCGGAAGTTCGTATTCGCCGTAAACTCGCGAAATATTGCTTTGGAAAGCAACTCTGTGAAGGCTGTGGAAATCAAGAGTCACCTGCCCCCCGCTCACCCATCCAAAATCAACATCCTGCAATTCCCTGTAATGTTCAAAAGCCGGTGGAACCGGTAAAATAGGGTCAGGATAATAACGGCCAAACCCATGCACGGAAATTTTTAGCCCGTCAAGTGCAAACCTTGTGCCCGCTTTCAGGGAAGCACCGCCGTTCAGTTCTCCGTCTATCCAGTCGGAACGCCATGCCGTATTTCCAAAAATTGCAAAATCCCTTTTAATTTCCTTTTCCAGGTCAAAAGAGGCGAGAGGCATGATTTGCCTTGAATAAAACGAAAAAATCCCGCCTGCTCCGAGTGTGCCTTGCAAGGTGCTGTTTCCGATTTTATAATAGGAATTTGCCTGAACTACATTGTCGCTTAATGTGTCTATCCATTTTTTGTTAATGCTGTGAAAATCATATAAAAGAGCAAAACCCAGATTGTTGGTTTGTTCCCACGATATTCCTGCGCTTAATGTCAAGTGTGATTTCTCATGGCCGTCTATAAAATTTCTGTCACCGCAATAATCTATAATGCCAACCTGGTAATCGCATTTTCTAAATGAAGTAGTATCTCTCAAAGTATCGGAAGTTTCTTGCGAAACAACTCCCGCATAAAAAATTGTTCCGCCCAGGGTTTTATACTCGGCAGATGCCAGACTGTAAACCTGCGAGCCCTGTATTATCCAGGTGGTGTCCTGACGAATGGAATATTTGTCGCTTGCGTAAAGCCCGGTTATGACCCAGGTATTATGCGAAGAATCCTTTCCAAACAGCCTTGCGTAAATATCCGTTGAAGATAGGGAAAAGGAATTGGATTCCCCTTCTTCTTTGAATTCCGTGAAAAATTTTTCGCCCATGTTTTTAAGCATGGATGGGTCCAGATACCTTGCGCTAAAAGCAAAGCCATCCCAAAAAAGCCAGGGCCCTTCCATATAAATTTCCCTTAATGTTGTTCCAAGCGAAATATCCGCCTTGAAATCGCTTGCATCTCTCGGCGCAAACCGAACCGAACCTGCAAGCCCCTGGCTAAAGGGATTTGCCCCGTAATGCTCGCTGATATCTATGCTCCGAATGGCATGTGGATTTATCACGGACAAGTTTCCCGGAAAGCCTATATCCAAATGCCGCATATTAGGGATTCTCAGTTCTCCGAGATGATAGGCAACTTCTTCGGCCCGGCTGCCGTCGTAAAATAAATTTCCGGAAAAATCCGTATGCCCCGACATGCCCGGTATCTGGCTCAAATGCTCGGTCAGGTCAAAGCGTAGCCCCGCGGCATCTTCCAGCTTTTGCACGGAAACAACTTTTGGATTTTGCCACGCCGCGCCGCTCCCGCCGCCTACAACCGTTGTACTCCCCAAGTGCCTTGCATTTGAACGCATTGTTACAACTGCATCCAGCAAATCGGCAAAGTCCTGCGTTTCTACAATGGTGCTGTCAAAACCGTTTTTTTTGAAAACCAGAACGGCGTTTTGGCTTTCCAGTTCAAACTCAAACCTGCCCCTGTCATCGCTTTGCCCCAAAAATTTTCCCGAAATAAAAGTAATATCAACATAGGGAATCGGCATGTCCGTAGCTTCTTCCACTACAACGCCTCTCAAAGGCGCGGCATAGAGAACCGCTGCAGAAAAAAGCAAAGCAAAAAAAGACAGGCGCACGAGTTGAAAATTTAGTAAATTCCCAAAATGTTCAATGCTTTTCCACACATAGCATCCATAGATATAGGAAGCCACAGCACAATTCTTTTAGTTGCAAAAAAAGAAGATGGCAACCTAAAGGCTTTGGTGCAGAAAATAGAAGTTTACCGCTTTGACGAAGATATCCAAAAGCTTTATGCGATTCTGGCGAATTTCAGGAGCCTGGCACACTCGCTCGGCGCAGAGATTAAGGCCGTAGCCATGACGGAAGCAATGCGAAAAGCCGAGAATAAGGATGAAATCTTGCGGGAAGCGGAAAAGATTCTTTGGGTAAGGCCGCGCATAGTGAGCGGCGAAGAAGAAGCCGAGTTGTCTTACAGGGCTGTTTCGAGGATTTACGGGCAGGGAATTTTAACGGTTGATGTAGGCGGCGGTTCAACGGAATTATCCAACGGGAAAAATTTTTTGAGCATTCCTGTTGGCGCTCTTTCGCTCTCCAGACAGATGGGTGCCATTCCCGGCCCCGAATACAAAAAATGGGCAAAGAGTTTTTTTAAGGAAATCAACTTGAAACCCTTCGCAAAAAAGGAAGCCTATTTTGTAGGCGGAACGGCCGTTGCTTTGGGTATGCTTGCAAAGGAGATAAAAAAGTTTGATGCAAACGCTCTGGAAGGGCAAACGGTTTTTGCCGCCGATATTGAAAGGGTTATAATTCACCTGAGCGGTCTTTCAAGGGAATTGAGAAATGCTATGCCGGGCCTGGAACAGGGCAGGGGAGATGTGATTATATGCGGTCTTTACTGGATTGGCTCTCTTTGCGAAAAATTGAAAATTGATTCCATAAAAATTTCAACCCTCGGTTTAAGATTCGGATTGCTGTGTGACTGACCCTGTTGGCGAATGGATATTAAAAGCCTCGCGGCTAAAAGACCCGATTTTGGAAGTTGCAGGCAGAGCGGATAGTTTACCCGTAAAAATAAACTGGCTGCTTTTGGGATGCACATTGCAGCAGGGCATAAGCCTGGCCGAACTGCAATTCTTCTTGAGCGAATTGCAAAAGGAGATAGATGACATAGCCAAACTGCCCGCCCCTTCCGAGAAATTGATTTTGAGCATGATTTCAAAATGCAGGCTCAGGGAATGGACTCTTGCTCCGCAGGCAGCAGGCATAATCTGGAGCGTTGGCAGATTTGCGCGTGCCAGGCAAAACCGTCTTGATTTATGGGCGCAAAACCATTTACCGGTTGATATTTGGAGAGAATGTACCGAGATTTTTTACATGGGAAAGAGCAATGCGCTTCGCCCAAAGGTGCTGGGATTTTTATACCGTCTTGTTTCCCTTGTGTCTGTTCGCGCAGGGGAACTGCCTCCCCTTCCGAATTCGGCTGGCGCAAGAAGATGGCTGATCAAGGCAAAAATTTACAATCCCGAAGAAAGCCCAAAGGAAAAGTTAAAAACGGTAAATTCTCTTTACAGGGAATTATCCCCCAAAAAACCCGCCCTGGCTTGCCATGCCCTGCAATTTTTCGCCGAGCCAATAGATGAAAATATTTATTTTTGCCAGAAAATTTTCCCGTGCGATTCGTGTCCCGTAGCCGGGTATTGCGGGTGGTGGCAATAATTTTCTACATTCCTTCCATGCGTTTTTTCACACTGTTCCTTTTTTTTGCGGCTGGCTTCCTTCTTGCGCAGGAGAGCGTTTCCGAAATTCGTCGCAATATAAAGACGGTTAATGCGGAAACGGAAAGGGAAAACAGCCTGATGCAGGCAGAGGCAAAGAGGCATGCTGCCTTTGTAGAAAGCGCAAGGCAAAAAACGGCTACTCTGGAAGTGCAGGAAAGGGAGCTGCTTGGGCAAATAGATTCTCTTAAGGCAGAAGTAGAAAAACTCAAGGGTGCAAGGCAAAAGGCACTGGGCACGGCTCGCTATTTTGAAGGTCGCAAGGTAAAATACAGCGATGATTTGGCAAATGCAATAGATTCCCTGGCTTTGTTTGTTGAAAGCGGCTTCCCGTATAAAAACGGCGAGGCTGCAGAGATTTTACGCGAAATTTCCTTGCAACTGAAAAAATCCGTGATAAGCCCGGAAGCCGCCTTTGGCAGGGCNTGGGAAGTAATGCTGGAAAGGGTTCGCCTTGGCTACACGGCAGAAACATGGAACGGAAATCTTGACCTNGAAGGCAAGGCGATTGCCGGCAAATTTTTTCGCTATGGAATGGTNACCTCTATTTTCATAAGTCAAAACGGAGAAACGGTTTTGTGGTTGAATTCCCAAAGCGGTAAATGGGAAAATATCGGCGANAATTTTACATTCCGCACCGCCCTTAAAGAAACAATGCGGGTGGCAGAAAATAAAACCGCCCCAAAACTCTCCCTGATTCCGATTCCCGATTAATGCTAAGGCCGGAAACATTAAACGCTTTTGAAAACTTTTGCGGAGAGGCAAAAANGCACGGCTTTGAACCGAAAATTGAAAGCGGCTATAGAAGTTTTGACCGGCAGCTTTTGATTTGGAACGAAAAGGTTTCNGGAGAAAGAAAGGTTTTGGACGAAAACGGCAACATTGTAAACATATCGGAACTTCCCGANCTGGAACTGATGAAAACTATTTTGCTTTGGAGCGCATTGCCCGGTACCAGCAGGCACGAATGGGGAACGGACATTGATGTAATAGACGCGGCTGCGGTTCCGGAGGGCTACGAGGCGGAGCTAACCCCGGAGGAGTCCTTTGGCGTGTTCGGGAAATTCCACAAGTGGCTGGATAGCGGAAATACTTTTGGTTTCAGGCGGGTCTTTTTGCCNGGCATNGGCAGAATACGGCCGGAACCCTGGCATTTAAGCTATGCACCCGAGGCAAGGGAAATAGAGCGGAATTTCACGGCANAAAATCTGGCGGAGCGTTTGCGTGCCNCGAATATTTTGCTTTTGCCGCAGATTCTGGCTCATCTGGACTGGATTTTGGAAAATCANGTTTTTTGCTATTTTGAAAAATGAAAAAATATCTCTACATCTCGCTTGGTATTCTTTGCGTTATCCTTGGCAGCATAGGAGTGGTTACCCCGGTTTTGCCAACAACGCCCTTTTTGCTTTTGGCTACATTCCTGTTTTCCCGCAGTTCCAGGAAATTGCACGGCTTGCTTTTGGAAAACAGGGTATTTGGCAAGTATCTTTCAAATTATTTTAACAATGTTCCTATTCCGTTAAGGGAAAAACTGATTTCCATATCCTTTTTGTGGGCAGGATTGGGGGCTACATTCTATTTTGCGACCTTGAGCAGGTGGGTTGTTGTGATTTTGTTGCTAACAGGTGTTGCGGTTAGCGTTCATATTGCTACTTTGGGGAGGTGGCGTAAATAGGATTATTTCAATCAATATTTTTCTATATTAACTCTCAAGATGTTATTTATTGTAAAAACACAATATTTTATACCTATTTTAGGGGGGGAAATGCTATCAACAGTAGCAAGGGACAGTTCTATATTCGCATGGAGGCAGTTGAGATGAAAAATTTCAATTCTGCCGTGGTTGTAGGTGCCAGTGGTTTTGTTGGCACCCATCTTTGCAATGCTTTGGCAGAGACAGGCATGGAGAAAGTGAGCAAAATAGACATAGAATCCGCTATGCCTGTAGATATCCGCAAGCCTTTTGACATAGACGGAGATTTTGGCGAAAATACCGTCATTTTCAACCTTGCCGCGACTCACAGAACGCCCGGACATCCGGACAGGGAATACTTTGAAACAAACATGCTCGGAGCAAAAAATTTGTGCGATTTTGCGGCAAAACACGGCATAAACACAATAATCTTTACTTCCAGCATATCTCCCTACGGAACAAGTGAGGAGCCAAAGACGGAAGAAACCCTGCCCATGCCCGACACGCCGTATGGAATTTCAAAACTGGCTGCCGAGTATATCCACAGGGAATGGGCGGCAAGTTCGCCGGAACATTTTTTGAGCATAGCCCGCCCGGGCATAGTGTTTGGCAAGGGCGAAACCGGCAATATGACAAGGCTTTACAAAGCCCTTAAAAGACGCAGGTTTGCCTACGCAGGTCGCAAAGACACTATAAAGGCGAGTATTTATGTAAAGGATCTGGTTCGTATTCTGCTGGAAATGGCACGGAATCCCAAAGAGCGGGTACAAACCTACAACTGCACGTATTTCCCCGCTCCGAATATAGAGCAAATAGTGCAAACGATGAACAATGTAACCGGTTTGAACCGCTTTGTTCCATATATTCCCCAAACCCCGCTTATGATAATTGCATTTTTTGCCGGCATGCTTGGTGGCTTAGGTCTTGGAATTTGCCCTGAGCGGGTTCGCAAGCTTATGATTTCTTCAAATGTGAGCGGAGAAAAACTTTCAAGGGATTATCCGCTGCGGTTTTCTCTGGAAGAGGCTTTTACCGATTGGTTTAATGATTGCGGGTTAAGGGGACTGGAGTGAAGATAAGAATAATTGTAACAACTCATAAACAGTATCGTATGCCGGGTGATCCGGCGTATATGCCTCTTCATGTGGGAAAAAGTGGCAAGCCGTCCATAAGCTACGAAGGCGACGATACCGGCGATAATATTTCGGAAAGGAATGTGAGCTATTGTGAACTCACAGGGCTTTACTTTGCCTGGAAAAATCTGGATGCGGATGTTATAGGCCTTGCGCATTACCGCAGGCATTTCATGTCTCCGTTCCGGAGCGGGGACAAGTGGGAACGGATAATTAACGGTGCGGAGGTTGAGAGAATACTGCAGGATTGCGACATAATAGTCCCGCACAAGAGAAATTACATGGTGGAGACCAACGAATCCCAGTACATCCATGCTCATGGTTCCGACTGCTGGAATTTCATGTGCGAAACGATTCGCTCAAGCCATGCCGATTATGTACCGGCCCTGGACAAGATGCGCAAGTCCGTAAGCGGTCACAGATTCAACATGTTCATCATGAAAAGGAATTTGCTGAACGAATACTGTTCCTGGCTGTTCCCGATTCTTGAATCCGTTGACATGAAATTCCCGGGCCGGAAGCGCATTCTGGGTCATTTGGGCGAGAGGCTGTTTGATGTGTGGCTGTATGCGGGGAACTACAGGCATAAGGAAATTCCCTTCAAGTTCATGGAGCAGCAGAACTGGCTGGTGAAGGGAGGGCGGTTTTTGATAAGGAAGTTTTTATGAGTAATTATCCGCTCATCACCGTTATAGTCCCGGTGTACGGGGTAGAACCATATTTGCGGAAATGCGTGGATAGCATTGTTGCACAGACATATACGAATCTGGAAATTATTCTGGTAGATGACGGTTCGCCGGATAACTGCGGGAAAATTTGCGATGAGTATGCGGAGAGAGATGAGAGGGTGAGGGTTGTGCACAAGGAGAATGGCGGGCTGAGTGACGCGAGAAATGCAGGCTTGGATATTATGCGAGGTGAATATGTTGCTTTTGTGGACAGCGATGATTGGGTTTTGCCGGATTATATTGAGGATATGTATGAAAGTTTGATAAAGTATGAATCGGACATATCCTTAAGCGGAACGGTTTATGTCTATGAAAATGGTAAAAGAGATATGGTTTTGGCTATAAATAATACGGACGGACTATATACTCAAAAAGAAGCAGTTGAAAGATTATTTTATCAGAAAGGAATTTATCCCTCTGCGTGTTCAAAACTGTATCGGGCGGAATTATTTAAGAATATTCGCTATCCGAAAGGAAAATTGAATGAAGAATCCGCTACAACATACAGAATTTTTTGCATGTGCGGGAAAATATCTTTTTCCGGAGCAAATAATTATTTTTATCTACAAAGAACAGGGAGCATTGAGAACAGTGGATTTTCACCCAGAAAAATGGATGCCATAGACATAGTGGACGAAATGCTTGTTTGGATTGGCGAAAACAAACCCGAATACAAAAAGGCTGCAATTTACAGGTTTGTTGGAATGAATTTTAGAATTTACAGGAATTTGATAGGAAGCAAGGGAAATTTTCCGGCAGAAAAAAAGAGGATGGAGTGTAATATAAAAAGATATAGATTACAAGTTATTTTTGATAAGAATGCCAAGTTGAAGGTTCGTATTGCGTGTTTAATGTCTTATCTGGGATTTGGAATTTTGAGTTTTGTTTTTGGAAGAGGAAGGACATGATTTATATATTGAGTTTTTCCATTTCCTGTTTTTTAATTTGGCTTGGAGAAAATAGCAAAAAATATCGGATAACAAGCAAAGTTATTTTCTTGCTGGCTATAACAATTCCCGCTGCTTTAGCCGGTCTAAGAGATTTTTCCATTGGCAAAGATGTTTGGGGATATGGTAATCCGTTTTTTTATGATGTGGTCAGCAGTCCTAATTTAAATGCTGTTAGCCCTCTATGGGATGGCTGGATAGAACCTGGTTATGCGTGGCTAAATTTTATAGTGGCTAAATTTACTGATGATGTTCATTGGTTTTATTTTTTGATAATGCTGTTGCAAAATTTGTTTATGCTCTTAGGATTTTATGTTTATAGAAATAAATTGCCAATATGGCTTGGAATGTTTTGTTATTATTGTATATTTTTCAATAATTCTCTAAATATGATTAGGCAAAATTTTGCGATGTCAATTGTGTTTTTTGCTTCTTGCTATTTGTTAAACAAGTTTTACATAAAATATGCAGTTTTGATTCTAGTTGCTTGCTTTTTTCATAAAGCTGCATCTCTTGCGTTTTTATTTATTCCTTTGCATATATATGTTAATAAATTTGAAAGCGGCACGGCGAAGTTTTTTTTGATTGCGGGCGTAACGGTTTTCTTTTTATTCTTGGAACCAATTTTAGATTTTGCTTTGGAAATATTGCAGCTAAATAATATAAGTCGAGCTTTGGGATACTTAATTTCACCAAGCGTTACCAGTCTGAAAATGACGATAGGTTTTTTTGCTTCGATTTTTCCATCATTTGCCTTTTTTTATTGGAAAAGAAAAAAATTATATAGCATCGGAAAGGAGAATCATTTTTTCTTTGTTATCACGGTTCTATGCTTGCTTTCTACTCAACTTATGTGGATAGGTGGAGAATTTGTAAGTAGAATAGCTGACCCATTTAAATGGCTTTTGGTTCTTGCTTTGCCTATGACTGTTGCGATTTATAAAAATTTACCCAGCAAGCAGTTTTTGTTAAAAATTTCTATTGCTTGTTATGCCGTGTATTACTGGATACTTGTTTTAGTTTATAGAAATACAGATGAAACTTTTCCGTATTCTTCTTCTTTTTTGGGGTCTATATTTTAGATTGCGGTTAAATTATGAATGTAAGGGTTTCAATAATAATTCCGATTTACAATGTAGAACAATACATTGCAAAATGTGCGCATTCATTGTTTAAACAAACCTATCAACACATAGAATTTATTTTTGTAGATGATTTCAGTTCCGATAGTTCCATGTTTATTTTGAAGAAAATAATGGAAGAATACAGTAATAGAGTAGGGCAAATTATTTTGATCAAAAAAGAAAAAAATGAGGGATTGCCGCAGGCACGTAAAACCGGTTTTGAAAAATCTACAGGAGATTTTATTATATATGCGGATTCCGATGACTGGTTGGAATTGGATATGATTGAAAAAATGGCAAAAAAAGCAATACAAGAGAATGCAGATATAGTCTGGTGCGATTATTTTGAAAATGAAAAATATATGACGGCATGCCCGAAAACAGATGATAAAACGGAAATCTTTAAAGGATTTTTCAATTTTGATTTGCATAGCTCGGTTTGTAATAAACTTGTAAAAAGAGAAGTTTATTCCAATAAAATCTATTTCCCAAATGCTATGCAAAATGAAGACTTTGTCATATCCATTCAAAATTTATTCTATGCTAAAAAAGTTAGTTTTATAAATGAAGCTCTTTATCATTATAGAATCAATTCAAATTCCTTGTCGTTTAGCAGAGAGCGACTTGCAAAAAGAGCAAGTGAGAGCTATGAAAATTTTATCTGGATTGTAAATTTTTTAAAGGATAAATTTGGAGATAATTTGAATTTTTTGGAACCGCATTTGAGTTATCGCATAAATTTTACAAAAATGAAAATAATGGAAGCGGAAGAAACCAGAGACGTAAAAAAACTGTATGAACTTTACCCGAATTCATTAAATCACTTGTTTATCAAATATAAAAAAATAATAACTTTTGTTCAAGCGGTTATGTTGTTTTTGGCAATGAAAAATATATTGTTCCCGTATAAATTAGTGGATTGGTGGAGGGGGAAATGAGAATTAAAAAATACGTTCTTTTGTTTGCAGCGCTATTGTTTTCATTTTCCAGCAAAAAATTTAAAGGTTTGAAAGTTCCGAATTCAAGAATATGGCTTGGAAATTTTAGAAAAAGAGCGTTAAATTCCGTTGGTTCTTCTGTATTCCCGATGTTCAAAGAATTCATAAAGACGGATATTTTTATTGTAAGAAAAATAAATTTTGAGACAAATAAAAATATAATCGCAATTTGTGTGATTAAAAATGATTTGGAAAAGCTTAAAAAATTTTTAGAACATCATAGAAAACTCGGAATAAAACAATTTGCTTTTTTAGATGACCATTCATCGGATGGCACAAAAGAATTCTTGCTCGCTCAAGATGATGTAGAATTGTTTGAAAGTAGCGATTCATTTTTCACGGAGCGCAAAGAAGCGTGGATCAACCGTATTTTGGCATACTATGGCTTTAATAGATGGTATGCAGTTTTGGATTCCGATGAATTGCTGGTTTATGATAATTGCGAAGAATATAAAATTGACGAGTTTGTGGCTTTAATGGAAAAGGAAAATATAACAGCGGTTTCGGGAATAATGATTGATATGTATTTTCATGATGGGATAAAGTATTTTGACAAAACAGGATATTTCGACGGTGAATATACGCGTTTTATGCCAAACAAAACTGGGGGTATGCGTTATAGAATTTTTGGAATGCAAATGTATTTAGGTAAAACACCGCTGTTTCTTTTGGATAACAAAACGATTTACCACATTCATTGCCTTTTTCCGTTTGAAAAAAATTTTCAAAAAAAAGACTTTTTGGCACTATTGCATTATAAGTTTCTAGATGGTGATTTGGAAAAGTATAAAGAAAGAGTGAAAAATAAATCAATGTACAAGGGTAGCGAGGAATACAAACGGTATGTTGAAAAAATAGATAATGGAAATTTGAATTTTTATGATGAAAATGTTTCTGAAAAATTTGTGAATTCTAAAACACTTGTGGAAAATAAATTGATTGCAGAATTATGCAATAAGAGAGGAAAAAATTATGATTACTGATAAAATTCTCATATATCCAGATAATGTGAGCGAAAACAATAAATATTTGGAAAGTTTGGTTAAAACTCTTGGCGAGTTTTGCCAAGTTGATGGCTATAACAGCGTAAAACTTCAAGGTATAAAGAAAATTCTCAGTTACAATATGTATTGCATGAATTGGTATGAAAGTATCTATAGTGATAAGAAATTAAAACCCTTTGTAAGAAAATTTTTTCTTTTACTTATATTAAAATTGTTCGGTAAAAAAATCATTTGGACTGTTCATAACAAAACAGCACATGAAGACAGTATTTATTCCAAATTTCTATTTTTCCTCATGAAAGAAATGAGTTTTAAAATTCACATTCTCTGCCCGGCAACTGTTCAGGAATGCAATTTGCAAAAGTATGAGAAAAAGATAATTTATGTCCCTCACGGTGATTACTTTAATTGCTATCCGCAGAGTCACTTTGATATTTTCAAATATTATTCAATTGCTTCTCATTATAAAATTCTGTTTTTTATGGGAAGAATAAAGCCATACAAAAACATAGAATTGCTTATAGAATCATTTGAAAAATCCGATATGCCAAAAAACAACTGGAAACTTTTAATTTGCGGCAGCATAGAGATAAATTATAATTATTATAAAGCAGATATTCAGAAACATATTCTGAATAAAGAAAATGTAATCATAGATTTCAATTTTATTCCAGATGACAAAATATCTAGTTACTTAACCCAATCAAATTTGCTGATTGCTCCATACAATAAAAAATCTTCATTAAATTCAGGAGCATTATGGCTTGCATTTTCTTATTCTAAAACCATGATTCTGCCGAATATAGGTTGCATTCGGGATTTACCTAACAGGGATGGTTTTCTGTATGTTTATGATTATGAAACAGCGGAAGAACACCTGGATAATCTCGTGAAAACCTTAAATAAAGTGAACAGTGACTCCGAATTTTTAGAAGAAAAAGGCAAAAAGGCATATAAGGTTATGGAGGAAAATTCTTGGGAAAATAATAGGGAAAAATGGAAAAATTTATTGGAGGGATTGATTTGATGTTAGCCATAGTAATTCCAGCTTACAAACCGCAATTTTTTCAATTAGCATTGAATTCTATTGCTGCGCAAACCAATAAAAATTTCCAATGCTATATTTTTGATGATGCTGCCATGGAAGAAATTAAATCAATTTCAAATAACTTTCCTGAATTTAACTATACGAGATTTGACAAAAACATGGGTGGATATGATTTGGTTGGGCACTGGCATAGATGTTTGGAATCAATAAAAGAAGAATGGGTATGGCTTTTTTCAGATGATGATATTATGGAACCTAATTGCGTAGATGAATTTTACAAAACTCTCGGTTTATATCCAAATGCAGCGACATTTCGCTTTGTAGTAGATATTATTGATGCTAATGGGCAAATAATTGATGGAAATAAATTGATAAAAAACGAAACTGCGTTGAAATTTCTTGAATCTAAATTGTCTGAACGAGCCTCATATATGCAGGATCATATTTTTAATTGGAAAAAATTAAGGGAAATAAACGGAGGATTCGTTAAATTTCCGCTCGCCTGGCATTCTGACGATGCAACTTGGTGCTTGCTTGGAAAAATACACGAAATTGTAGCCATACCATCTGCTACTGTACAGTGGCGCAGGAGCGGCATTAATATTTGTTCTATAAAAAATGTACAAACATTGAAAATAAAATTATATGCTTCCATGTTGTTTTATTTATGGTGCGTACAAAATTTTAGACTGCCATTATTGCATAAATTAGAATTTATTAGATTTTTTATTAGACATAATGATTCTGTATCCTTTTTGCATTTTTTTCAGCCGCCAATGTTCCGAAGTCCGCTAATTATTTTATCTATATTATTGATACCGATTCGCAAGTTGTATTTGAAATTTAAACGATTGATCGGAGGTGTATAAATGATTAACGAACAATCAGAACAGGTTTACTTTGGCTTTACGAGGCCGGAGATGGTTCAATTCTTGCCGGATGAATATTCCAGAATTTTGGAAATCGGTTGTTGCGAAGGCAATTTTCGCCAGTTATGCGGCAGGCCCTGCGAATATTGGGGAGTTGAGCCTTTTGAAAATGCAGCGGAAATTGCCAAGACAAAGCTGGATAAGGTTTTAGTCGGTTTCTATAGCGAAATTGAAGAGCAAATTCCTGATAGTTATTTTGATTTGATAATCGCAAACGATGTTATTGAGCATATTGAACAGCCTTGGAATTTTTTGAAGTCCCTGAAAAAGAAAATGACAAAAAATGCTTCGTTGGTGCTGTCAATTCCCAATGTTCGCTATTATGGTAATTTAAGAGAATTGCTACGCAGAAAAGATTGGGAATATAAGGATTC
>JGI24698J34947_10000737_pt1 | contig 16128 bp, 13 predicted proteins | sample TergutMp193P3_FD_34947 | JGI IMG/M metagenome (IMG submission 34947) | reverse complement strand
TCCTCAATTACAGGGCGGACTTGTTTTCTGCCGGGACCAAATGGGCGGAAATAACTTTCTATTACCAGCGGTTTTTCAGGCGAAGGTTCGCAGGAGGCAAAATGCGGACGGTCAGGAAAACCGTCAATGAGGACAGAACTTTCTTTTTCGGCGCAAACAGCAGAGTATTCTTTTACAAATCCTCCGCAGTCCTGCAAAGATTTGAAAAAATCATAGCTTTTGGAATTCTTCGCGAAAAGAACAAGCCCGTGTGTTTCAAAATCGAGACGGTGCATTAGATCGATTACGGGGGGAGAATGAGAGGCATACCATTCAAGGAGAGTGTCGCCTGTTTTTTGTTTTAGCGTAACGCTGTGCATTTTTTGCGGTTTGAAAACTACGGCGAAGTCGTCAGTTTCTTCAATAATATAGGGGCTATCCATTCGCACCCCCTGCGGCGTTATCTAATTTTTTCATAACAGCAAGAAAACGTTCGGGCATGGGAGATGAAAAAATATGCGGCTCCGTTTCACCGGGCAGGGTAATCGCAAGGCTTTTTGAATGAAGCATAAGAGTTGCTTCGGGAAAATGTTTGTCGCTGTGCCCGTAAACCGCGTCTCCAAGAATTGGGCATCCAATGTATTTTAAATGTACGCGAAGTTGATGGGTACGGCCTGTCTTGGGACGCAGGAGCAGGAGCGAATAATTTTGCCGGGTTTTTATAACTTTATAGAAAGTGAGGGCGGTTTTTCCGTTAGGCGAAACCGCAAAGCGTTTGCGATTTTTTGGGTCTCTGGCGATAAAGGTTTCTATCCGGCCTTTTTTTTCTTTCGGCACTCCGCAGACAATCGCGATATAATTTTTTCTTGTCTTGCGGTCTTTAAACTGCTGTGAAAGAAAAGCGTGGGTCTCTTCGTTATATGCGGCAATGATGATTCCCGATGTCTCTTTGTCAAGGCGGTGAACAATGCCGGGACGTACGTTACCGGAAACTTTCGCGCCGCCCTTGTTCAAGATTCTGAAATAGAGGGCATTTGCCAGAGTGCCCTGTCTGTTTCCAGCTCCTGGATGGACAACCATTCCCTGCTCTTTGTTTATCACAACGCACCTTTCGTCCTCATAGATAATTTCCAAAGGTATATCTTGAGGGATAATGTCTTCAGGTGGGGAATCGTCCCAGCATAATTCCAATTTGTCCCCATGCTTTACAGGGCGCGAAAGTTTTACTTCCTTTCCGTTGACTTTCGCTTTTAAACACCTTGCTTTGATTTGAGAACGGGAAAGGAGGCGCAAATTTTCTGATACATAACGGTCAAGACGCAAGTTTTGAGAAAGCTGTTCTTCGATTGTTTGGGAAAGGCAGGGCATTATTCTCCGCCGGAGGTTGTATCATCCGCGCCGCCAGAGTCTTCATCTTCAGAATTTCCATACGGCCTCCTGTCAATATTGACAGTACCGGAGGGCAGGCTTTCAATCCGGCGGCGTTCATCGTTTTGCTTTATCTTTACAATGATCAAATCGACAAGCGCGATTACCGCCGACAATCCGGCGGCGATTAAAAAGGTTCTGGTATATTCATCATTTGTCATTGTGTTGCCGGCTGTTTTCAGCGGCCAGGGCGCATAACGCCGTCCCATTTCGGAAAAGTCCATGCCGTTCGCATTGTTCCAGCGGAACATATCCGTAGCAAAAGTAACGACAAACATGGAAAAGGGAAACGAACCAAACGCGATTATATCCCAGCGACGCATATCTTTTACCCATTGGGGAAGATCGGAAATATCAAAGACAATTGTCGTCGGCGAAGAACTGCTGTTTGACGATTGAGCCTCCGCCCGAAAACATGGAGTCAGCAAAAGAGAAAAAATAAAACCTGCAAAAAATATTTTCTTCATTGTTCCCTAAAAATAGCGCTGCCTATTCTCAGCAGACTCGAACCTTCTTCAATGGCAATTTCAAAATCATTTGACATTCCCATAGAAAGACACGCCCAGTTTTCCTTCGGAGGAAAACGCTTCACAAGTTCTTCCCGCGCTTTTACAAGCTGCCTGAAAGAAGCGCGGATCAAACCCTCATCTGCGGTAAAGGGAGCCATTGTCATCAGCCCTACGGGTTGAAGCCCCGCCTGTTTCAGATTTGCGCCGCCTAAAACAAGTTCCGCCGCTTTGAAAAGGGCATCCATATCCGCAAAACCGCTTTTTGTCTGTTCGCCTGTGTGCAGTTCAAGCAAAATCTCAAGCGGCTTTTCGCGCAAAGGGGCGTGTTTCGCAAGCTCACAAATAAGTTCTTCCCTGTCCGCCGACTGCACGCAGTCAAAAAAAAGCGCCGCCTGTTTCGCCTTGTTGCGCTGTAGGGAGCCTATCAGATGAAGCTGCGCCTCAGGATGCTCGTTCCTGAAAGCACCGAATTTTCCGGCGGCTTCCTTTACCCTGCTTTCGCCAAAACAAAAAATTCCGGCGCGAAAGGCATCTTCCGCCATTTCAACCGGCACAAATTTTGTTACGCCCATAAGGGTAATTTCGCCGCGTTTTCTTCCGGCGGAATTGCAGGCCCTCTGAATCCTCTCCTCAATTTTCGCGATATTTTCGGCTATTGACATCCTTACTCTTTATAATCGCACATTCTCAATGGTTTTTGCAAGAGATAAAAAAAGCTCCGGTTCCAAATTTTCCGCCCGCTCGCTGCCGTTAAGACCGTTTTCACGCAAAAGAGCGGCGCATAAATCCTGCGTCCCTGATTTTCCCAGCCGCGAAGAAATGAAAGCCAAGAGATTATTTTTTACAGTTTTGCGCCTCGACGCGAAAAGAGAACGCACAAGCGGGTAAAAGACTGATGGATACTTGGGAGCCATGCGGTTTTCAAGGAGGACTCCCATGCTGTCAACATTCGGTTGAGGGTAAAAGGACGAAGGCCGAATTGTCATTAACGGTTTTACACTATATGCGGAGGCGCATAGTACCGAAAATGACGAATAATCAGGCGAATCGGCGCGGGCAGCCATGCGGAGGGCGACTTCTTTCTGGACTGTAACAACCATGCGCGTAAACAGGCGTCCTTTTTCGATTAAATCCGCCAACAGAGCCGCCGCCACATTGTAGGGCAGGTTTCCCAAAAGAAAAGAAGCCGGTTCCTGGGAGTTCCATGTTTTCATAGCGTCGCCTTCAACAAGACTGAATTTTTTTTCATCCGCAAACAGGCGTTTTAAGACGCGGATAAAACCCGTATCAATCTCAAATGCTTTCACATTCAATCCTCTTTCAAGAAGCAAGGCTGTCATAGCGCCAAGTCCTGGACCGATTTCCCAGACTTCTTCGCCAGCATCCGCGCCAAGCGCGTCTGCAAGGGACTGCCTGACCGCGGGATTTATCAAAAAATTCTGCCCGAATTTTTTTCGCATTCCAAGTCCTTCTTCTTCAAGAAAGGCGCGTAAAGCCGCGGCGGAATTGTAATTCATCGTTTTCATAAAAACGGCTGAAGGCGCAGAGCCTGAGAGCCGCGTCTGTATTCGAGAGCGGCAATTACCAACGACAGTACAATGGAAAGCGCGAGAATTAAGGACGGGCTTGCGGAAATACCGGATATGCCTCCTGCGGCTGATACAATTTTTTCCATCAATCGGTAAAGCAGGGACAACGGAAAACTAAAGATAGTCGATATCGAAAGAAAATCAAGCGCAAGCCAAATCATAGAGCCTATCATAAATATCGTTATAAGCGGAACGAGAACAAGGCCTGCGATGATTCCAATCGGCGCTATTGTTCCGAAGGCAAAGCAGCTAACGCCCGCTGTAGCAATGAATGCGCCGCATGAAGCAGAGAGGGGCTGGGAAAGAAAATCGGGGACTTTTCCGCAGAACAGCGAATAAAGAGGCTGGCCGATTATCAAAATGCCGGCAAGCGCCAGATAGGAAAGAATGAATGAGATTGAGTTTCCCGCCGCAGGCGTTATGACTATTTGAATTAGGAAGGAAAGGCACAAAATTGACATCGGTTTTTTCGGGAGAGCGCCAAATATCGCGGCAACGCCCAAAAGGTACATCAGCGCGGCGCGGTTAAGGCTCGGCATGGGGCCGACCAGAAAACAGTAGAGGATGATAATAACAGCGCCAACAGCCGCCGATGCTTTCAGGCCCAACGGTTTTTTTAGAAGGAACGCTATCAGTGCGGCCAGCACCGCAAGATGCATTCCCGACAGCGCGAGAATGTAAGAAAGACCCGCGTCCCTGTAAAGCGACGCAAGGTTCGCGTCTAGGTTGTCCTTTATCCCCAAGAGAAGGGCAAGCGCAAGGCCGCCCCAGGGCTTTCCGTCGAAGCGTCCGATCAAATTCAACCTGACGTTTGTGCGCATACGCTCAACCGCTGAAGCCGGTTTTACAATGTGCAAAGATTCCGCTGAGTATGTACATCCGGTATCCGATGAGCGAAGCCTGCCTTCGGCGAAAACCACAGTCCCGCGTCCGAACTCCCTAAGTTTCTCAGCGCTCCACTGCGGAAAGAAAACCGTAATTTCGCCGCTTGAACTTACGCGCATACCGCCTGAGGCGGCGCATTTGCGCATAGAAAGGGAAACAATAGCTCTGCCGCCTGAAATGATTCTTGGGTCTTCCAGCAGTACGCCTTCAATGCCGATGATATTTTTTTCAGGAACGGCGAAATTAACCTCATTGCTCCCGGCGTAAGCGGCGCATATCCCAAGAAAAAGACCAGAGACTAAAGCGGCGGCGCAAATTGCCGCCTGCAAAAATATGCGGTACTGCGCATAGAGCGAACAGAGAACATGAAAGAAGCAAAACGATGCAAGAAGAATCGATAAAACCGCGATGATTACGGCGATATGCGCGTAAAACAAAAAATAAAAACCAGCCGCCGCTCCAATAGCGGCGCAAACAACAGGAGTAAAATGCAGACGATTTAGCATTGAATTACCATTTAAGGCGATCAATCGCCTCCCTTGCCGCGGCATGAATATTTTCGGGGTACGGTAAATTGATGACATTGAGTAAATGATCAAAAACGGCCTTATCACCGATAAGACCGAGAGACTGAACAATTGCCAGAGTAATTTCCTCGTCGAAGGAGCCTGTCCTTTCCATTCTTCCATTTATCAGGCCAAGCTGTAGTCCAAGCACAAGAGCGGCTTCCGAATTTCCAACCGCGCCCATGCACGCAATTGCTTCTATAAAGCGCTCTTTGGGAGCAGTCCCATAAAGAAAATTCGCCTGTACGCGGTAATAATGCCTGATCGCCAGAGCATTGGCGCGCGTCCACCGCAGTGACGTAAGCGTCTGAACCGCGGCGTAACTCATCGCTGTCAAGTCAACGCTCTCCTCATCCACGGCAAGACTCTGCTCAAGAGCAAGTTCCGCAAGCTGTCCGCGTTCCGGCAAATTCAAACGCCTGCTGTTGATTCCTGTCCTGAAAGCGGCGAACTTTTCTTCGGGAGGATTATTCCCGATCACATTCAGCAAGAACAAATTTAAATTCCCCGGAATCAATTCCAACGCGCCGTATGCTTCGGAGGCAATTACTTCAGGGTAACCGGCGCAGATGCTGGAGAAAAGAACAGGATATGAAGAACTGTCGCCCATCTCCATGATTGCGGAAATACAGGCCGACACTTTCACATAATCAACGCTTCTTCCCGAACGGACCTGCAAATTTCTTTCCATAAGATAAAAATTTATATTGTCAATTACATCCCTGTTTCCCTTCCCAAGAATGCCCAGAGTAATGAGTATCTCGGCTCCCGCTTCCGAATTAGGATATGCCAAAAAAAGCCGCCACAGAATATCAAGGTTTTCAACACATCCTGAATCACGCAGGCCGTTTATTGAAACATTGACAATATTGTTCATTTCGCGAATATTACTCATTTGCGCGTGATTATCCAAAACAAACCGCAGGGCATGTTCATAGAATTGCCCTGAGTATTGACCCAGCGAAGCATTTGAAGACACTTCGCGAAGTATATCGGCTTTTCCCAAAAGATCGGCGCTTGAAAATCTCTGTATGTAGGATTGCAAAACAGGCGAATCGCAGTAAACACCTGGAGATAAAAAAACAAGAAGGATAATGACGTTTATTTTTTTAATCATTCAGTACCTCCTCTTTCTGCGCCGTCTTTGAAGCAGAAGCGGCATCCGCTTCCTGTTCAATCACGCGGAACGGCAGTTCTTCTTCATCTTCTTCCGGCAATAAATTAAAAACTTCGCACATGATATGGTTACGAACCGCAAGCGGAAGGGGATCGGCTTCCATGTGTACAAGCGATATGTTGGATTCCTGATTGTACTCCACCGAACGGACTGTAGCGGGTATGCAAAGGGGAATCCTGTCCAGAGAAAACTGCACCTTCAGGCGCAGTCCTTCGGTTGCCTGACCGTTAACCCTGAAGGCGCATCCCGTATCGGAAATATCCTCAAGCATACACCGCAGGCCGGCGGATTTTTCCAGCCTGTGAGGATTATCGTTGTCATTGACAAGATAGAGAAAAGCCGCCTTGCGGAATTTTACGCGCAGGGATTTGCGTTTCTGCGTCCTGAAAAGAGAGTCGTTATGTTCTATTTTAAGGGAGGAAATTCCTTTGGAAAAAACTTCGTCTATTACCTCGGAGTCAAAGACATAACCGGCATCGTCTTCCCGCCAGAAATAAACCGATATTTTCATGCCGCTCCACTGCATGGAAGCGGGCGTTTTGGAATTTACGGGGCGCGAGATAGTAATGTAGTTGCCAAAGTTCTTTACCACTTCTGATTTATAGACTCCGGTTCCGGCTACCAAAATCCGCAAAGACTGCCCTTCGCTGATTTGGCGGGAATTTGTAATACGCACCTTGTTTTCGGCGTTTTCCATCTCTATTTTTTTGAAATAGTCAAAAAGCTTTGAAAGGAAATCCTGCGTCGCCGGATCGTCCCGTTCCCCGGACAGCCGCACCGTGTTTACCATAGAACGAATGATTGCCTCAAACTGCTTCTGGGACTTGAATATTGACACCGGGTCCGGGATGCGGCAGTTTGTTACCAGCCGTCTTAGCTGTTCCATATCCTTTATGGTAAAACCCGCTTCTTTTCCCTTTGAGAAAAACTGAATCCAGTTTCCTGAACCTTCCCTTTTAACGCGCGTAAAATAGAAGGCGCAGGCGAGAAAAATAGCTGCCAAAAAGAAAAATGAAAACAATACTTTACCTCATTTTCACATGATCAATTCTTAAATTATAATTATAATACAGAAACATTATTCGGAAAAGCACAAGGAATGAAAATATGGGTATATATGTAGAATCTTTCATCCTGTATATTGTTCTGTTTTTCTCTGGACAGGCCGGCCTTCTTTCAGGCGGGGCGGGAGAGGCTGCGGAATTTTCCATACAGGCTGAACTTGTAAAAATTTTCATGTATACGGCTCCTTCGCTGGCGTTAGTATGGTATCTTACGCTCAAGGCGTGGAAGATAGAATACTGGATTCTAAGGCTTGGGAGAAAAGACCTTATTTCGGGCCTTATTACGCTTCCATGCCTTTTATTTATCGGTTTAACTACGACTTTTATCTCCCAATATGTCGGCGGAACTTCCGCGCAGGCGGCGCTTCATTACCCTTCCTCAACCGCAGGATGGGTAATCCTCTGTTTTTCCCTCATTGCTTCCGCCTACCTTGAGGAAAGTTTTTTCCGCTTCTACCTCCTGACCAGAAGGGAAGAACTCAAACTCAGCTCCGTGGGGGCGCTGACGGTTTCCGTAGCTCTGTTCTCAATCTGTCATATTTACGAGGGCCCCTGGGGTTTCCTTAACGCCGCCATTTCGGCTTCCCTCCTCGGTTTTATTTTCTTACGCTATAATTCCCTGCACGGCATAGCCGTAGCCCACAGCCTGTACAATATTATCGTATACGCCGCAAACGCTTTTCTGGCGTGATTTAAAATATGCCGCCTATGCCTACCCACAGCCGGATACAGCCGCCGGAAACGTATTCTCCGGGCAGACTGGTATAGTTCAGGCCGATTTCCAGCAGCATTTTATTTGTAACGCGCAAAGTGAATGAAGCTCCGGCATCAAAGCAAAGTTTATATTCCAGAAAGTCCGGCAACAGAATATAGAACGCGCCAATCCTGAAATTAAGAGCCATTCTTTCATTGGACAGCCACTTCATCGCCAGCAGATTGAGACCCGCCGACAATATGCCGGAAACATTTTCGTATTCTTCATAAAAAACTTCAGTGATATACAAAAATGCCGTTAATTCAGCGCCGATGTAAATATCCAGCGGGGTGAAAAAAACCGCGTTAAAGTGGGCCGAAATTCCTGCGGGAGAAAAATCAAAACCGAAAACTTCCCCATGCACCGGAAGCACCGGCATCCAAGCTATGTTATAACTGGCCAGCACCGTCTTCAGCGGTTCAAACGCCGCGCCGTGTTCATCAGCATTTCCCTGCCCAAGCGCAGTCTCGTATCTGCGGCTTGACGGCGACAAAACGATTCCTTCAATGCCGGCTTCAAGGCCGCCCGGATTTCTGATAACGATCTCGTATTCACCTGGAGGCAGCATACTGCTGTCAACAAAAATTATTATGCCGCCGTCTTCACCGTAAGAAAACGTATCGGGAATAAATTGAACGCCGTCTGAACCGAGAATGAAAATTTCCGCGCTGGAAACGAAGTTGTTTCCTGAAATAGTCAATACATAGCCCGAAGGCCCGTCCCTGTTATTTCTTGAAACATATTCCTGAGAAACACTGTAAATTTCAGGCTGAACGGCGCGGCGTACTTCAATATTTTTCCATTCCGATCCTTCTCCGGGCTTATCCAAAATGTCGTAGGGGATCACACGGAAACGGTATCTCCCCGGCGGCAGTGAAACTTCGATGAAAAGCGAAGAAGTAGAATCCCGCATATGCGCTCTGTAAACTCCGTCAACTTCCCTTTCAAGGATAACTTCGTAACGCAAGGCATATTCGCCGCTCCATGCAAGCCGCTGAACAAAACGGGGCTCGCCTTCTTCAGTGTCTACGATAAAATAACCGGCGCTCTGCGCCGCAAGAAGCGGAGCCAGCCCAAAGAGAAGTACTATCGTAAGTAATCGTTGCCGCAATAGCCGGCTGTTAGTTGCCATATAGAATTCCTGTATCCTCTATCTGCACCGGACCCGGATATGGAAAGTCCAGCGCAAAAGTATTTTCCGCCGCTCTCCCCCGTTGTTCAATCGCGCTGCCTCGGCCAATGTTTACAGCTTCAACCTGCCAAATAAAAATTCCCCTGTCTAACACCCGCAGATTTTCCAGAGTGTAACTTCTTGCGCCGTTTCTTATTGTTGTGTTGAGAATTTGCCTTCTGCCGGAAGTTGTCTGCTGGTAAAGGGTGAAAATATAAGCATTGGCCCCCCGCACCGCAGACCAGTTGAAAACAATTGCCCTGAGTGATTGCAGTTCTTCCTGATCGAAGTTTGTCTGTCTCGCGGGCTGAAGGTTCTGCGGCGCGGGTAAAAGAGGAATTGCCTGTACCGTTATCCGGCGCGGCGGCGCGTTGACAGTAAGGCCGTCACTTGTTTCCAATTCAACAGTCCAATACCATGTACCAACGCCGAGGCGATCTATGCGGACAGTGCGCGGAGGATTTTGTATTACCCTGATCGGCTGTCCTTGCAGAGGGTTGGCATTGCCGGAAAGGATAAATTTGGAGCTTGTTATTTCAGCGCCCGCTGTCTCAGCGTCAATGTCCCAGCGGAAAACAGTCTGCTGGCGCAGAGCCGTAAGCCCCGCGATCTGCACGCCCTGTTCAGGAGAAATCAGCCTGATCTGCGGAATATTTTCACGCGGCAATTCAAACGGGAACGCAGACTGCGAAGCAAACCACCGTGCAATATCTGTCTCTCCTTCAAGAGCGGCAGGATCAAAAGATACCTGCTCTATGCGGAAAGAAGATGGCGTTGAAAAACCAGACCTGCCGCTGAAAACGGGCGGGAAAACCGGCATTACGCGCCAGTACCATGTTCCCTCTCCAAGACTTGAGTCGATCATGAAAGAGGCTGAACCTTCCCTGCGAATCCGCGGGTTGGCAAAATCAGGAGTATCGCACACTTCAATTATATAGGAGACAGCCTCCTCTACTTCCCCCCATTGGAAATTCAGGACAGGCAGTTCATCCCTGTAACGAAACAGACTGTTTGCGGCAGGGCTTTCAAGCCGCACACCGGAGGCGTCCGCGACTGTAAAACGTCCCGAACTGAGAACTGTATTTCCAAAAGACAAACGCCAAAACCATAATCCGGCGTTAAATTGCGCCTGCGCCTGAGAGTTAAGATTTTCAATCGTGCGCAAATCCCGGGTAAAATTTCTGTCGGAGGCGATTTCCATGCGCAGGGTTTCGTTAGGCGCAAGATTTATCCTGTTCCATGAAAAGTTTATCGGCAAAGGTTCAGGCGTATTTTTCAAATAGCGCGCGTTTGGAACAGGCTGAACGACCACCGCCGCTCTTTCCACACGCTCAGTTCCGTCTGAGTTCATGGCGATTAAATTTCCCGAAGAAATTTCCCGCGCCGCCCTGCCCTCGTCAAGGAATCGCACGGAACCCTGATTTACACTAACCGATATCCGCCCGTCCGTGCCTGACGCGGCGCTGAAAACAGTACCCGGAGCGGCCCGCACCTGCTTTCCATTAACATCAAGGCTGACTCCTTTGCCGCCGGTTCCGGCGGAGAGAGAGAGATTTCCTTCGCTAAGAATGATGTGCAAACCTTCGCCGTCGGCGGAGCGCATTATTCGAATAAGGGTATTTTCTTCAAGATCAACGCTGCCGCCTTCGAGTTTAAGCGTTGCCGCGGAAATTTCCGCAACGCGGATCAAGTCGCCGATGTATACGGGCGATTCGTAGGACAGCCTGTCCCATAGCACCCTGTCAGAATGACGCCTCTGAACAGTATTTTTTCTTACTACAACAGTACCGACAGGCTGTACATTTTGCAAATTAATTGTATATAACAGGTCGTCCCTGAACAGATCAAGGCTTAAAGCGGCAATTGAGAGAAATAAAACAACTATAAAGAAATCCAAAAACCGGAAGTAACCGGAACTTTTTTTTACTTTGCCGCTCATTTCAGTTCCTGTCAGCCTTCGCCAATCTTGTATTTTTTCTCGTCCGTGTTGACATCCACTTCTTCAAGATCAGGCGGGTCAATGCCAAGCAGTGAACGCACTTCGTCAATGTCCTGCGGCCCTTTTTCTTCTCCGGCAAAATTAATAACCGCGAATATCCGCACGGGTTTCTCCTTGCCTTTTACAGTTACCGGAGGCATTTCCTCTGTGATAAATTTATCCCCGACAAGATTCCATGTGTTCTCGGAGATAAGTATATCCGCTCCGAGCGGCTTGGTGAGCGCTTCAATACGGGACGCGAGATTTACAGGATCGCCTATAACGGTGTATTCCATGCGCCTGTTACTGCCGAGCTGGCCCGCTGTAACGATGCCTGTGTTAATGCCGCAACCGATGCGTATGGGCGGATTTGCCGGATCTCCAACCTGACGTTCCTTGTTCATAAAAAACAGCGCCTTACGCATCATCAACGCCGCTTTAACGCAGTTAAAAGCGTCTTTGCGCGGACTGCCTGCCGTGTAAGCCGTGCCCCAATGAGCCATCACCGCATCGCCAATAAATTTATCCACAACGCCGTTTGTTTTTTCAACACAGTCGATCATTTGGGTAAAATAATTATTAAGCCAGAAAACAATTTTATCGGAAGCCTCGTTGCCAAAAACTCTTGTAAAATGTTCCGATTTGGCGGTAAATTCACGAATATCCGAAAAGAAGATAGTGCCGTGTTTCGGCAGGCCGCCCGGCTTGATCTCGCCGCGCATCGCCTTTACCGCGATTTCCCTGTTTGTAAACCTGCCGAAAATGCGCAGGGCCGAACACATCTTCTCAAAACTGGAAGTTAAAACGCCAATCTCATCGTTATTTCCTGACTGCAAATCAAAATCAAAAACGCCGCTTTCGATCTGCTGCGCCGCCTGAGCCAGCGATTTAAGCGGGATGGAAATTGTTTTCGAGAAGAACCAGATGAAAATAATTGAAATGCTTAAAACAGCTATTGTAAGGTAGATATTGCGCCTTGTAGTCGTGATGATTCCATCGAAAACTTTGTCATACTCGATGCTTGTTATAACGGTCGCGCCGGCGACATTCAATTTTGTGAACGCCACATATTGGCGGATTATTCTGCTTTCGGCAGGTTTTTCGCCTGAACCCCGTTTGATTGAAAAACCTGTTAGTTCGCTTATTAGCGACAAGAGCGGCTGAAATTTTTGTTTGACACTGGCCGATATAACGGGAAAAATTCCCCTGTTTTCCATGCCGCCGGACTGCAAAACGCCAAAGTCGGTTTTTACGAGCTGCTGGCGGCTGCGCGCCGAGCTGTCAAGAATTGAGCGGACAAAATCCATGCGCGCAATATTTGTTCCATTCTTTACAAGAGAAAAATCAGCGTGGGAGACAACATCGCCGTCGATGTTTAGCATATAGGACTTGTTTATACTGAAGCCGAAATTGTTGTTAAGTTCTTCCGAGGAAAAAAGAACCCCTCCCACTCCTGTATTCTGCCAGGGGAAGAACATGGCCAAAATTGATCTTGAAAAATGGGGAGCCGCGTTTACAAGCAAGGTTTCCCCGCGCGCGACGCGCCCCAGCGCCGCTTTTTGCCTGTTAAAGAAAGAAACGGCCAGAGACTCATTCATTTCCCGCGAAGCAAAAAAACGCCTGCTAACCAATATCTGATCTTCTCTTCCCGGAACAATGAAGAAAACAGCCGCCACTTGCGGGTTTTCATTGAAGAAAAATTCCGTTGATTCCCGTACAATGGCCGTCTGCGACCCCAGGGCGGTAATTGTCTGGATTAATATTCGTGAATTTGAGCGTACATTTGTCAGCATTATTTCCGCTTCCATAGCGGAGCGGCGGTTCAATTCAAAATTATTTTCTTCGGCTGAAATTCGAAGGTCTTCCTGAACCAGCCAGGAAACCAAAGCGGTGATTGAACCAAGCGAAATAATTACTATGAATGAAATTATCGTTATTAACTTAGCGCCGATGGAAAATCGTATTTTTTCCACCGTACGCCGTGGTTTTTTTGAGCTCATAGTATATTATCGCTAAATTCAGGGCATTGATTAACAGAAAGGTAGCCCGCCGGCCCCTTTCTCAGGCAGGCTTAGGCTGCCGCCGGGACGGCTGTCCTATAGCGGAAAACGCTGCCCATGCCAGTAGATTATCAAGCTTTGCCCTTATTTCGACATAGATCACACCTGCGTTCTCATTGGCCATTTTATCTTTACCCTCCCCTAAAATACAAAGACCATCTAAAAATATAGATGATCTTTGTTTTTCCGATAAATTTAATCCTCCAGTCTGTTTCCTGCCACCCAAAAAACACCGCTTGCGCGGAGGCATTTTGTGACATAAATAATTGACAAAAAAGAAAAATTAGAACATAATTTATATATGGTACAAAAAAGGATTATTCCTATAATCTTTTTATCTTTAAATATGTTCTTATATGCGGAAGAACAAACCATAGACATTAACAGATATCAAAATATAATAATTTCCATAATCTCCAATTTCAACGCTATATTGGAAAACAATCAAGCCAGTGAAATTGTATATAATACGTTTGTAATTTCAGAAAACGCTGTCAGGAATAATCAAGTTACTTTCAAAATTGATCCAAGATTGGATACGGTATTATCTGGAATGAATTTCAGCATTTATGAATCCGGCGAAATCAGCCTTGTCTTTGGATTGAAATATTTAGATACATATAATCCAAACAGCAGTATTCATTATTCTATACTTATTCATGAATACAGGCACTTGCATGATTATTTGAAAAACACCGAGGTTTATTTAAATGCAAAAGAAGACGAAAAAGAGTCGTATTGGTATGAATTAGACGCATTAAGAATAGAAGCCGAATTCATAAAATATTACCTGGTTGGAAAATATGATTTAAGCAAATTTGAGGAATATGTATTATACAGTTTTGAAAACAATTATTTAAACTCAGCTTCAATAATAATTTTAAAAGAAGGCATGAATGTCTTTTTCTATTTCGATAACCTTGAAACGAAGTATAAAAATAATGAAATAACAAAAGAGGAAATAATAACTCAATTGGAACAAAATGGAAATGCGCTTATTAGAAAATATAATGACGCAAAAGATAATTATTCTATTTTTGCAAGTTACGTTGAAATATCCACTTTTAGAAAATATTTGATTAAATTATTGACAATTCTTATTGATAACCCTGCAATGACCTGGGAAGAAGTGTTTGTACAATATCAAAATATTGGAAGAATATATGAAAACATGAGCGTAATTTTGAATAGCAACAGCCAAAATGAATATTTGGATTCAATATATCAATATTGGGAAGACGATATTGTAAACAGAAGTTAAAAAGAAGGAACTATCATGCAAAATATTCCTGCCAATAAATGTATTATCCATATATTATATTTTCATAAACTGTTTGTCATTTCTATCTTTGGGCATATTTAAAAAAACGCCCATCCAATCGCAAAAAACGATCAGATGGGCTGTTATTCACCTTACAGCGTCCTGACTCAGAACGGTCTATCCGCCAAATACTTGTACTCTTTCCAAACCCTCTCCGCCTGCGCTTTTGTTTTTGCGAGAAGCATATCGGCGCGATTGGGGTTGGCGGCTTTCAAGCTCTTGAAGCGGACTTCCTTGTACATGAAGTCTTCAATGTTTGTGGTCGCTTCTTTTGAGTCAAGCTGGAAGGGATTTTTTCCCTGATCTTTAAGCCTCGGGTCGTAACGGTACAACGGCCACAAACCGCTGGTAACGACCGCCTTGCCCTGATCGAGACCTTTGCTCATGTCGATGCCGTGGTTAATGCAGTGCGAGTAAGCGATGATAAGAGACGGGCCGTCGTAGGACTCAGCTTCACGGAAGGCTTTGATCGTCTGCGCCATGTTCGCGCCGAGCGAGATTTTCGCCACATACACATAGCCGTAGCTCATCGCCATTGCGCCTAAGTCCTTCTTGACGAGTTCCTTTCCAGCGGCGGCGAATTTCGCGATTGCGCCGACAGGAGTCGCTTTCGACATCTGACCGCCTGTGTTGGAATAAACTTCGGTGTCCATACAGAGCAGGTTCACATTGCGTCCCGACGCGATAACATGGTCAAGTCCGCCGTAGCCGATGTCGTAGCCCCAGCCGTCGCCGCCGAATATCCAAACAGACCGTTTGATGAAATAGTCAGCTAACGAAAGCAGAAGTTTCGCGGTGGGCTTACTGTCGTTTTTAATAGCATCTTTCAGCGCGTCAACATTCTTGCGCTGTTCGTCAATAGCCGCGTCATCGGCCTGCGCATTGGAGAGCAGTTTATCTATGATTGCGGACGCTATTCCTTCGCCCTTCGCTTTTTCGGCGATTTCACGCGCGTGTTCAGCAAGCTTGTCGCTGGTAAGGCGGAAGCCCAAGCCGAATTCAGCCGCGTCTTCAAAGAGACTGTTCGACCAAACAGGACCGCGCCCTGCCGCGTTTTTACAGTACGGGGTTGTCGGCAGGTTGCCTCCGTAAATTGAGGAACAGCCCGTGGCGTTGGCAATGATTGCGCGGTCGCCGAAAAGCTGTGACATAAGTTTAACGTAGGGAGTTTCACCGCAGCCGCCGCAAGCGCCTGAGAATTCAAACAAGGGGCGCTTGTAGGCGAGAGACTTGGGATTGTCTCCTGCCGTCGGAGTTTCAGGTAACGAGAGGAAGTAGTCCCAAACCGCGACCTGTTCCTTGTGGAGTTCGTGATTATCCGCATATGATTCCATTTTGAGCGCCGTCGGCTTGCTTGCGTCCTTGCACATCGGACAGATATTAAGACAAGCGCCGCAATCCATACAGTCTTCGTAGGAAATTGCCATCGTCGCCTTTTGTCCGTCAACCGCTTTCGGTTTAATTTCGGCGGTGAGGAAACCCTTAGGCGCTTTCGCGACTTGATCATTTGTGAGGTTTTTCATGCGGATACAGGCATGAGGACACACCACCGAGCAGTTACCGCACTGGATACAAACTTCGGGGTTCCAGATCGGCACGCGCTCTGCGACAGACCGTTTTTCGTACTGAGTTGTCGCGGTCGGGAAT
>JGI24698J34947_10000736_pt1 | contig 16128 bp, 13 predicted proteins | sample TergutMp193P3_FD_34947 | JGI IMG/M metagenome (IMG submission 34947) | reverse complement strand
AAATCGGCAATAGGCGCCTATTTAATGAATATACTTAAAAGAATTCCTCCCTCGGGAGAATACTTTGAGCTTTTCGGCTGGGACTACGATCGCTTTGCCTATAGCGAAGCGGCGCCGAATATGGAGTTTGTCTCCCGCTGCTCCGTCAGGGGCCGCGCCGCCAATTTCCTCTGGCATATCGGCAGGTATCCCCAGTTTGCCCAAAGCCGCGGCTGGGACGCCTGTTTTTTCCCGGCCGCCCACAGGAGGCTCCCGGTAAAGTCTCCTTGCCGTACCGTTGGGGTTGTCCACGATATGACTCCCTGGTGGGAACGGAAGAGCCATAAACAGTTTAAAGCGTTTGTGCGTATGCTTCTGCCCAGCGCCTTAAGGCGGCTTGACCGCATCATCGCGGTTTCTTCCTGGATAAAGCGGGAGTTGATGGACATTACCGGCATCAAGGAAAACAGAATTGAGGTGGTTCCCAACGGCATAGACACGCAGGCTTTTTTCCCGCGCCCGAGGGGAGAGGAGAGCGTGGTATTGATTCAACCCTTCAGCTTCCGGCGGCCCTACGTGCTTTACGCGTCCCGCCTTGAGCATCCCCTGAAGAACCACGTCAGGCTCATCGAGGCTTTTGGGATTTACAAGGAAAGAACCAGACATCCCCACAGACTGGTGCTTGCCGGTGGTGACAGCCGGGGCGTCGACAAGGTGAGAGCCGCCGCCGCCGCTTCTCCTTACAAAAACGATATTTTCTTTACGGGGCACTTTCCCAGTACGAGCCTTCCGGAGCTATACGCCGGCGCGGACATCGTGGTGATCCCGTCCATGTACGAGGGGTTCGGAATGGGGGTTTTGGAAGCGATGGCGAGCGGGGTTCCCGTGGCCTGCGCCAGAGCCGGCTCTCTTCCCGAGACGGCTGAACACGCGGCCCTTTACTTTGATCCCGCCAGCGCCGAGGACATTGCGGACAGGATGGTCACCCTGACGACAAACAGGGATATTTACCGGGAATGCCGTCGTCTGGGACTGGAAAGGAGCAAGAATTTCTCCTGGGATACCTGCGCCGGCCGGACTTTGGAGATTATACTGGAAACGACTTAGCGCTGGTTATAGTCCCTGGCTTTCTCAAGGCAGTCTGTGCATAGGGTGCTTTTCGAGGACTTTGGCAGCTTTTTTCCGCACCTGGGACATTTGCCGCCGCCTTTCCTTTCGGCGTATCTCTCCCGCCTTTTTTCGTTGATTTCTTCCCGGTGCTTTTCCAGGAAGCGCTGCTGTCGAAGGCGGTTCGATTCGCGCGCGTCTTTTACGGCTTGCGTCGTTTTCGCCGCGGAGGCGGCCTTCGACGTCTTTGCGGCGGCATTTCCCGACTTCGCAACAGCCTTCGCGGTTGTTGCCTTCGCCGACTTCGCGGCAGCCGGCTTGGCGGTCTTGGCCGTTTTTGCCTTTGCTGTCTTTGCCGACTTCGTCGTTGTTTTTAATGTTTTTGCTGGCATCTATCTTTAACTCCTTAAACTATAGAATAACATATAATGCTTAATTTCATCAAGCTATGGAAATATCATCTCACGTATGCCGTGAAGAGGGTATTTATAGCTTCCATTTTTATCTCGCATAATTTATTAACAGTTATGTCCGCCATTTCTTCAGGCGTCCTTGGCTCCTGGCTTTTATGGAGACCGGTTTTTATTCTTATCGTTTTCATCCCGACAAATTTCGCGGGTATGACATCTTTGTCAATTCTGTCTCCAACCATTATGCTTTCTTCCGCCTTACAATTACACTTTCCCAAAACCGCTTCAAAGTACCTTGGGTCAGGTTTTGTGATTTCATAATCATCCTGTATTTCCTTATATGTGAAATATCCCAGAATGCTTTTGCTTTCAAGAAAATCCCTGAAATCTATTCCGTATTGCCCCAGGATGCCTATCTTGTAGTATTTTGAGAAGTCCGCCAGAAACTCTGTAATCCCGTCCGTTAATTCAAGCGTATAATGCGATTTCAATTTATTCTTGTATTCGTTTTTTGCTATCATAAATTTATCAATATCATCAATATTTTTATACAAAACATAATCGTAAACTTTCGGGACAAATCTGTATACCGCTTCCTCCACATCCTTCCAATAATTCTCCACCGTGTAATTTTCATTATATTTATTGATTATCCCGGTAATAATTTCCGCAGATTTATTTTCAAATTGGGTTTCATCAAGGATAACCCCGCCGGCATCCAGGAAGATATTCTGTATCATATTCTTATATCCTTTTTATCATTATCAAACAAAGATTAATTTCATCCCACATTTCCGTTAATGTAACCAATTCTGTGAATCCCATTTTTATATAAAACGCCCTTGTTTTCGCGTAATGGGCATCAGGGTTTGTGTCACTTAACGTTTTAACAATAACATATTCACAGCCCTTTTGTGTAAAATATTTTTCCAGTTCTTTATACAGTAACGTTCCGATGCCTTTCCCATGATACGCCGGATCTATTCCGCATACATAAATTTCGCCTGTTCTGTTATAGTGTATTTTCCCGGAAAAAAAACCAATGCAATTATTCTTGTCAAAAGCCGCCCAATATGGGTATTTATTCACCGTATTTACATATTCAACCAGAGCCTCTTCTATCCCAAACCATTCAGGCAATTTCCGCAAAACAACTTCAGTGTATTCCGCTTTTTCGGCATTGTTTTTTATTTGCAGAATTTTATATTCCATAACTTCATTATAATCCTATAACCGTCATTTGTGAAAGACGCCTCTTGCCTTCATTCCTCACTTCAGCGAAAATGAAAAAGGTGACTGTCACCTTTGGAGGGGATCATGACCGCGGACGAAAAAACCGCCATTGCCCGCTTTCTCAATCTTGCCGCCGATTACCTCAGGGACGGTCACAGGCGGGAGTGGGAAACGCCGGAATTCCCGGTTGAACTCGATTCAGCCGTTGCTGGGCAGAGTTCAGCCGCGGCGGAGTTCTCGTCTCTTCCGTTGGCCTATCAGGTGGACGAAGAGGAAGAACCGGATCTTTCATCCGGGTATCCGGCGGAATCTCAGTCCTTCCACCCTTCATCTTCCCCAGTCCCCTCGCCAACAACGTTGGCGCGTCCGCTCGCCAACAACGCTGGCGCGTCCCCGGTCCCCAATGATTCCCTTGAGGCTGTGGCCGCGGATATCAGAGCGTGCAAAGCCTGCGGCCTCGCGCCGACGAGAACCCTCGCAGTGCCGGGTGAAGGCGTCGAGCGTCCACTGGTGATGGTCATAGGCGAGGGGCCCGGCGCGGATGAAGACAGAGCCGGGAGGCCCTTCGTGGGCAGGGCCGGCCAGCTCCTCGACAAGATGCTCCAGTCTATCGGGCTTTCCCGAAACAAAGATTGCTTTATCGCGAATACGGTGAAATGCCGCCCGCCGGGAAACCGGTACCCGGCGCCCGAGGAGATAGCCGCCTGTTTCCCGTACCTCCGGCGGCAGATAGCGTTGCTGCGCCCGAGGGTCATACTCTGCGCAGGCCGGGCGGCAGGCCAAAACATCCTAAATACAAGCATGGGAATCAACGCACTTCGCGGGGCATTCGGCGAATTCAGGATGAAAAAATCGGACGGTTTGAGCTTCGAAGGCAATGATGATGATATTGAAGAGTCAGCCATCCCTGTGCTGTGCACCTTTCATCCCAGCGCGCTACTCAGGGACGAATCCCTAAAGCGACCGGCCTGGGAGGATCTCAAACTCCTCAAGGCGCGTCTGGATTCTCTCGGTGAGGAATGAATCGTTGAGTTACTTCGATCTGGTTTTCAATATTCCGTCCGACAGGGTTTTTAGCTACATGGGAGACGAAAAAGGTGAGGCCGGCGTGGGAAAGCGAGCCATGGCCTCCTTCGGCGGGAGAGACAGCCTGGGCTACATCATCGGCCGGCACGACGCCCCTCCGCCGGGCTTGAAGGATGGGGCAATCAAACCCATACGCCGGCTTGTTGACAAAGAGCCCGTCTTTGACGAGCGCGACCTGGAACTGGCAAAATGGATGGCCGGTTTCTACTTCTGCGGCCTTGGCGAGGCCCTGGCGGCGATGATCCCTTCCGGCAAGCGGCCGGGGGACTACCCCACCCTCGCGGACGAGGAGGATATTGCCGCTTCTCCCCTCGACCTTTCCCCCGAGCAGCGAGAGGCATTGGAAACGATAACGTCTCCCGCCGACGCATCAGGTTCGATAGCGGCTAACGCCGCGGCCGGGACAGGTTTGTTTTACCTTTACGGCATAACCGGCTCGGGAAAGACCGAAGTGTTTCTCCGCGCCGCGGAGGCCGCGCTCAGGGAAGGAAAATCCGTTATATACCTTGTGCCCGAGATTTCCCTTACCCATCAGACCGCGGACGCGATCACTAAACGCTTCGGCAATGTCGCGGCAACGATTCACTCGGGGATGAGCCCGGCCGCGAGGCTCACAGAATGGATGAGAATCCGCCGCGGGTTCACCGGTGAAGGGGAAGCTGGAATCGTGGTGGGTCCACGTTCGGCGGTATTCGCGCCGGTAAAAAACCTCGCTCTCATCATCATAGACGAGGAGCAGGACGCGTCCTACAAATCCGGCAACACCCCCAGGTACCACGCCCGGCAGGCGGCAATGAAAAGATGCGCCTCTGAAGGCGCGCGGCTTGTGATGGGTTCCGCCACGCCGTCGGCGGAAGCATGGCGCCTAATGCGGGAGGGTACGATAAAGCGCCTCGACCTTACCCGCCGCCTTTCAGGAGGAAGACTGCCGGAAGTGATTGCGGTGAATCTGGAAAAAACCGAAGGCTGCCTCACGCCGGAACTCAGGGAGGAAATCCGTGTTACAAGCCAAATGAAGCGCCAGACCATCCTGTTTTTAAACCGGCGGGGCTTTGCTTACTATTATCACTGCAAATCATGCGGCTACGAACTCACCTGCAAACGCTGCTCGGTTTCCCTCACATGGTACAAGAGCCGCAACAAGGCGGTTTGCCATTACTGTGGATACTCGGTTACGCCCCCAAAGGTCTGCCCGGAGTGCGGTTCGCTGGAAGCCCATTTTTCCGGTTTCGGCACCGAGATGATAGAAGAGGAAGTGAGAAAGACTTTTCCCGACCTCAGGGTACTGCGTATCGACGCAGACACCACGGGAAAGAAAGGAGCTTTGAAAAAAGCCCTTGACCTCTTCAGGGCGGGAGAAATCGATGTACTGCTTGGAACGCAGATGGTCGCGAAGGGCCTTAACTTCCCGGGAGTGCGCCTGGTGGGTGTGGTGCTGGCGGACACGGGACTTCACCTCCCGGACTTTCGCGCGGCGGAACGGACCTTTTCTCTCGTGGTTCAGGTGGCGGGCAGAGCCGGCCGTTACATCCCCGACGGCAAGGTCATCGTTCAGACCCTCCGCCCTCACGATCCCGCCATTGTAAAGTCCTGCGCCCTGGATGTGGAAGGCTTCTTCGACATTGAACTCGCCCAGCGTCAGGCGCTATCGTTCCCCCCATATACAAGACTGATTCGCTTTACCTTCCGCTCGCGGGACGAGGAGCGTGCGACAGCCGCCGCCTCAAGGCTCGCCGCCATCGCCGCGCCGCTTCTTCCCGCAGGCGCGGACGCCCTTGGCCCCGCCGAATGTCCTCTGGGGATCATCTCAAACCAGTACCGCCGCCAGCTCCTCCTCAGGGGCAAAAATATGAGGCCTCTCCACGCCGCGGCCGGTGAGATACTCTCCCGCTACGAAAAAAGCAGGGACAGCAAAGTTTACCTTGAGGTAGATGTGGATCCTGTGAGTTTATTATGACATTTGTAATAAATTTTGAAGCGCAGTTCATCCCCGCGCCGTATATGGCAATGGCGCTTTACGTGCTATAATATCAATCAAGTGAGGTATAATATGGGAGCTGTATTCGAGGAAATCACGATAAAGAACGCCGGTGATGTCTTTTGTGTAAACCAAGGGCTTATCAAAGAAGAGGATGTACGGGCGATAACCGTAACCGCAAAAGTAGACACCGGCGCGTCGGAACTGGTTATAAACGAAGAGCTATGCGAGAAACTGGGTCTCCGCGTAGTGGAGGAGCGAAAAGCCCGTGTGGCGGATGGCCGGTGGGTATTCTGCAAGTTAGTACATGGGGTAGAAATCCACTGGAAAGATCGCTATGCATTATGCGGGGCAATGGTCCTCCCCGGTTCCGTAAACGTCCTCCTGGGCGTCGTTCCCCTTGAGGTGATGGACCTGATAGTCGATCCCGGCAAACAGGAACTCGTGGGCAGGCACGGCGATGAAGTGGTGTTGGAAGTGTAAAGAGGAATGAGAAGTCAGGAAAAATGATGATTCTTTTTTTCCAGCCTCCAGCGTCTCCTCTCAAGATTTTCCCGCAGCTCCTCCGATATTCCCCGTGAAGCAAGCGCTGAATCGGTATATTCCAGAGCCAGTTCGTAATCTTTCAAACGCCACTCCGCGTTCTTCGCAAGTATAAGCGCCGCGAGGGGGCTTCCGTTTTGGGCGGCGTTACGCAAAAGTTCTTCCCCCGTCTTTTTTTCTTCACCGCCAAAAAACCGGGGGTTTCGCCTAACGGCATTCCGCCATAAGAGGGCAAGGGCTTCCATGTCGAAGCGAAATCTGTCGAGGCTTTCAATGGGAGAGGAAGCGATAGCGTTCAGGGCAAGGAAAAGAGAAGCAAGGCCGGTTATGTCCTTCACGTTATGATCGCAAATCGAAAGGAGTTCCGGGTTATCGCCGCTTCGTAAAAACGAAAACCATATTTCAGGGGCCATCGCGCCGGGCATGTCCCCCGCCCGGTCCAGTCCCAGAACGGAAACTTCGATGGTGGCCTGCGAGCAGTCGGGAAGCGCGCGCTTCCAGAGACGCCTCGCGGGGTGGAGGAGGTCAGCGTGAAAGTATTCCGGTGGTCTGATTCCGTTCATCAGGCAGCGGTTTCTTAAAATCTGGGAATCAAAGCTCTTTCCGTTATACGTTATAACAAGGGGCGGGGAAAGATTAATTTCACCCACTACCCTTTCGATAAAATCGCTTTCGCCGGGATAGTCCAAAAGCAGGTACTGCGTGATTCGAATGCCGGCTTTGCCGCTGCCCCTAACAGCGGCGCCTTCAGCGAAACGGCCAAACGCCGCGAGGAAAGCAATGGTACCCGCTCCGCCGGAAAGCCCGGTTGTTTCAAGGTCGAAGAAAAGCAGATTACCGGGTGAGGGGAGTCTTCCCATGCGAAAGATATCTGGAATCACAATGGGCAGCGCGGCCGGAAAGGCTTCGGGAACAGGGACTTCCAGTTCCAGCAAGATTTCCCTTCTGAGGGTCTTGAAACCCGCTTCGGTCCAGTCAGGCCATGAATCCTTTTCTTCCTCCGTGGTACTCTGTGTACCCCGTGGTTCCTCCGTGTTTGAAGCGGAGAGCTTGCGGGTATCCCTATAACGGCGCAGCCTGGCTTTTAAATCCACGGACATATTTAGAACCGCTTACTCTACCTTGAAGCGTGAAATTTCCTGGATCACAAGATCGATGTTCTCATGGTTCCTGACGCTCAACTCATTAATCCGATGTACCGAGTCGTTGATCTCATTCGCCCCCATGGCTATTTCATTTATGCCGCCGACTATCTCCTGGGTCGCCACTCCCAGGTTATTGCTCTCACGGATTACTTCCTGCGCTCCCTCAAGCATCTCCACAGATCCATCTCTCACTACATGGGTAGTGTCATTGACGTGGCTTATGGCCTGGAGTACCTGCTTGCTGCCCTCGCTCTGCTCTTCCATCGCGTTACGTATGTTCTCCTCCTGATCGGCTACGGTTTTTACGCTTGAGTCAATGTCTATAAACTTCAAGAGAACGTTATCGGTAGATTTGGCGATCTTGTCTATTGCGGTTTTGATCTTCCTGAGCACGACGGAGATGGTCTTGGACTGCTCTCGGGAATTCTCGGCAAGCTTGCGGATTTCACCGGCAACCACCGCGAAGCCCTTGCCGGTGTCGCCCGCGTGAGCCGCCTCAATCGCAGCGTTCATAGAAAGAAGGTTCGTTTGCGCGGCAATGTTTGCCATCACCGCGTTTATCTGGAGGAGTCCCTCGGATTCCTTGGCGATTTCCTGTATATCCTCGGCCACCTCTTTCAAACCGGTGCGGCCCACCTCGGACGCGCCGGTGAGTACGGTCACGTTTTCGGTATTGTTGACCAGGGTCTGGGTTACCGACTGGATATTCGCAAGCATCTGCTCAATCGCGGACGAAGACTTGGCCACGCTGGAACTCTGCTCCTCCACATGCTGGTTTAACTTGTTGATATTGCCGGTTATCTGCTCCATGGTGGCGTGGGTCTCGGTAACGGTAGCGCTCTGGTTAAGCATCCGCGTCTTGATGCTCTGAATATTGGCGGTGATCTCGTTTACGGCCGCCGCGGTTTCGGCCATGTTAATCGCCAGTTCCCTGCCTATATCAGACAGGGAGTCCACCTCCTTCCTGACGTTGAGGATCAGTTTCTTAATCTTCTCAATGGTCGAGTTAAAATACCTGGCAAGATCGTTTATCTCGTCTTTGGAATGAATGTGGATTTCCTGGGTCAGATCCCCTTCACCCTCCGCAATGTCTTTCAACTGATCAGTCACTTTGATTATTGGTTTCGTTACGCCGCTCAAAGCCAGATAAATAATACCGGCCATCACCACGATAGCTATCACCGCGAGAATAATTGTGAACAGCGTTATGCGCCGTACCTCGGCGAGAATATAGTCATCGGTGGTAACGATCATTACCGACCAGGTCATGTCCGAATCGCCGATGGTGAAGGGAACAATGATAAGTTCCACCTGTGATCTCAGCACGGGGGAATATGTGTTGAGCTGATAGCGCTGCCCCTTCTCAATGGCTCCCGCCGCTTCTTCCATATACGGGCCGAATATCGTTTCGACATCCCTCACCATCTTGCCCACGCGATCCGGCACCATGTGACCCAGGATAAAGCCGTTACTCGTAAAAAGCGTCAAGGCGGCAATCTCATCGTATTCGCTTATGGTCTGCTGTACCACGGGTTCTACCACGCTGATATCCAGAAGGCAGCCCACGCCGCCTACGGTTTCATTTGTGCGCCGATTGACGATGGGAACCATCAGCCTGAGCAAAAAAACATCCCCCGTGTTAATGGTTCTGGGAATGGGTTGTTCCACCCTGTCCCTATGCGAGTTGGGGCCGTTAAAATACGCCATTGAAGCGTCTATATCGGTGGTAGCCCGGCCCAGAATCTCGCCGGTTTCCCTGGTGTAGGCCAGGGCGTACTGCCCCGTGGGAGTGGAACCTTCCCGGCCAATATAGCGCTCGTCCATGCCGTCAACCGCATTGGGCTTCCATACCGTATAAATATTAATGAGTTCCGGATTGGAAGTTATGGTATACATGAGCATATTATCGAACTGGTCTCGCCTGATCTCGGCCGGCATTTCCTCGTAATCTTCCATTATGTGCGCAAGGGTGCGCAGCACCAGTAAACGGGCGTCCTCCCTGCCTTTCCAATATGTGGCCTGTTCGTTGGCCAGATACTCGACACTCTTGATGGTCAACGATTTACTTATGTCGGAGGCCTCACGCAACAAGAGTATGGCGATTCCGGTTACAATAACCGTCGCGATGGCAATCACCAAAATGCTAAGTTTATACTTAATTTTCACGGCATGACCTCCAAGACAGGGATTAGTCCCTAATTGTAAGTCCGTTATTGATATTTTGCAACTTTACAAAGGTGACAGTCACTTGTATACTAGTACCATGAAAGCGAAAAATTTGTTTTTTGTCCTACCGGCTGTAATGCTTGTGTTTGGAGCAGCCCTACTGTCCTGCGATACCGGCCCTAACCCCGTAACCGGCAGCGGCAACAATCGCAGCGGCAATGCCAGTACAGGCGGAACCCTTACGGTGACCGATATCCCGGCCGAATACAACGGGAGATATGTGCTTTTTGAGGCTAATTCCGGCAACGTCACTTACATCAGGGGCTATCAAAGTGTAGACGAATCAGCGCAAACAACCACCCTCCCTCAAATCTTAAACGGGAAGGTGAGCATTCCCCTGTGGCTGTGGAAAAATGACGTGGCCGCCAATTCTTTCTCTCTGGAATCAAGATATACCGGCAATGACACCGTTTCTCAGGAAGACTGGTATCTTAACTTTGCCATTTTAGGAAGCGGGGTACTTTCACCGCTAAGTTTGCCTAGTGTGCTGGCAAGGATTGAATTCATGAGCATAACTTTTTCTAACGGAAGCGCCGTTATATCTGCTAATGCGGGAACGCTGGAAATAGTACAGCATTAAGGCTCATTTCTACTGAACGATGACATTCCCCGACAGAAACGCCGCTTGACACTTCCCCAAAAGAGCCATATATTTAATATAGTGCCACTGCCCGAGGCGGCCTTGTAGCATCGGGTGCCCACGGGGAGGTCGAAAGACCTCCCTGGATTTTTTACTTCTTTAAATCCTTAATCCTGAAAAAATAAGTTTTCTCGCTATGACCGCTTCCAACCGTGAAAACTATATTTCCCTTGTAACCGCCCTCATAGTCTTTATTGTTTATTATACGAACCAGACTTCTTAATACACCAGCCTTTGTATGTTTCGGGTTCTCAATACGGATATAGACGTTTTCGCCTTGTATCCTTGAGTCAGTAAATCTTCTACCCACTCTTTTAATTTTTTCCGGTAACGGTTTTAAACTCAAACAATGAGCCGTTGACTATTGCATCAGGCCCCGGCAGATTGCCTTTGCCGTCAGGTCTTTTAATTTTGGGAATGAGCCTTACGCTTGCTCCCATGTTCTTGAGAACGATTGCCGATTTTATTTCTTTGAGGAAATCTAATTCTTCTTGCTTGTTTGTCGGCAGCCCTGACATTGCCGCAATAATACCTTCTGCACCGTCCGGTAATTTTACATGGTCAAGTTTTATTTTATCGGCATCAACCCAAGTTTCATTGGGGAACATATCATTTGCTTTCCTCACCGTCTTTTTAATGTTCTGTTGTAACCGCTTCTGTTCTTCTGTTTGAGTCTGATGTTTTAATGTCTCATCTTTCGTTCTGGCCGCTGGCGACTTCATTCATTCAACCCCTGTTTTTAACTCCTACCTCCCCCCACCGCCCGCAGCAGCTCCCTCACCCCCCGCTTGTTCCCCCCCGGGCCCACGCACGAGGGGCAGCCGTCCGCGCAGGGGCAGCGTTCGACGGCGAGCAATGCGTGCCTGAATAGCTCCGCCGCCTTGTGCGCGAGGCGCTCGGAGAGGCCGGTGCCGCCGGGGTACTTGTCGTAGATGTAGAGGGCGGGGGCGGCGAAGTGGGGGTCGCGGACGCGCTCCGCCAAACCCAAATCCCGTGGGTCGCAGAGGAGGTAGATGGGGGCGATGAGGCGGATAAGGGAGCCCGCGCCGCCGAGGACGAGGCCCGCGGCGGCCTCGTCCATGAGCGAAAGCGCCCTGCCGCCACGGGTGTCCTTGCCGAAGAGGAGGACGAGGGAGCGGGTCTGCATCTCCTCCTCCGGGAGGCTGATGTCGCCGTAGCCGAGGTTCTCGTGGGTGTGGAAGCGTATCTTCTTGAACTTCGCGACCTGCGTCCGCACGAGCACGTCGCCCAGCACGCCCCTCGCGGCGGGGAGAATAACCGCGTTGCCCTCGATATTGCTCTCGCCATTGGCACTTCTCCCTGTATCGCTATCGGCACTGCTCCTCATGTTGCTATCTCTATCGCCTGAATTCCCCCCGTACGTGAAGAACTCGTCCTCGGTGAGCACCTTGATGTCGGTCTTGGTGAGGCCGTCGGTGAAGTAGTTGACGTCGGCTTCGAGGACGAGGCACTTGCGGTTGGCGATGTCGAGTTTCTGGACGAGGTACTGGCGGCCGCGGTGGAGGTAGACGGCGTTGTCGAAGATGAGTTCCTTGGCGCTGGGCCTGTCCATCTCGCCGATGACCGCGTTGCGGCCCTTGGTGGTGTCGATGATNACCACGTTGTCCGCGCCGGCCGAGCGGAGGCTCACGCCCTCGGCGGGGTAGGAGCGGTCGGCCCAGTGCCACTTGCCGCCGGTGTGGCGCACGACACCGTCCTCCTCGAGGTACTCAAGCACCGGCACGGCGGCGGCCTCGGGGAAGGGGTCCGCGCCGCCCGCCATCTCCTCGTCCCTGAACGGCAGCTCGAAGGCCGCGCAGCGCACGTGGTCGGAGAGGATGTAGGGGTTGTCGGGGTCCAGCCGCGCCTCCTCCGCGCCGCGCCCCCAGAACCACCCGGGGTCGTTCATGATGAACTGGTCGAGGGGGGCCGACGAGGCGACGAAGACCGAGACCGACGTGCCGCCGCGCCGCCCCGCGCGCCCGGACTGCTGCCAGAAGGAGTTGAAGGAGCCGGGGAAGCCCGCCACCACCGACGCGTCNAGGCCNCCGATGTCGATGCCCAGCTCCAGCGCGTTGGTCGAGACCACCCCCTGNATGCTGCCGTCGCGCAGGCCGCGCTCGATTTCGCGCCGCTCGTTCGGCAGCAGCCCGCCCCGGTACGCCTCCACGCGGGTGCGCGCGTTGTCGGTGTAGAGGTTGGCGAGGTCGCCGTTCACGTAGGCCGCCGCCACCTCGGTCTTCACCCTCGAGTGCGCGAAGAGGATGGTCTTGACCCCGGCGCGGAGGAACGCCAGCATCCACCGCCGCGACTCGGTGACCACGCTGCGCCGGATGCCCTGCACCGCGTCCACGAGCGGCGGGTTGTAGAGCACCACGACCTTCTCCCCCCTCGGCGCGCCGCTTGAGTCCACGAGCGCGACGCCCTCGCCGATGAGGGTCTCGGCGAGTTCCTTCGGGTTGCCGATGGTCGCCGAGCAGAGGATGAAGACCGGCCGCGAGCCGTAGAAGGCCGCCACGCGCCTGAGCCGGCGGATGACGCCCGCGACGTGGCTCCCCAGCACCCCCCGGTAGGCGTGCGCCTCGTCCACCACCACGTACTTGAGGTTCGAGAAGAAGCGCACCCACTTGGGGTGGTTGGGGAGGATTCCCGCGTGCAGCATGTCGGGGTTGGAGATGACGATCCGCCCTGTGTCGCGGCACGAGACCCGCAGGCTCTCCGGCGTGTCCCCATCGTACGTCGCGACTTTTATGGGGATGGCGGCGTTTTCGGGGGCTCCCGCAGCTTTTCCGGGGGCTCCCGCAACTTCTCCGGGGGTTCCCGCAACTTTTCCGGGGGCTCCCGCAACCTTTTCGGGGGCTCCCGCAACTTTTCCGGGGGCTCCCGCAACATTTCCGGGGGTTCCCGCAACATTTTCGGGGGCTCCCGCAACTTTTCCGGGGGCTCCCGCAGCTTCTGCGGGGGCCCCCGCAACCAGCTCGTTCAGCTCGGACTGCTGGTCCTGCGAGAGCGCCTTGGTCGGGAAGAGGTAGAGCGCCCTCGCCGCCTCGTCCCGCAGCAGCGCGTCCAGCACCGGGAGGTTGTAGCAGAGCGTCTTCCCCGACGCCGTCGGCGTGACCACCACCGTGTGGCGTCCGGCCTTCACGTGTTCCCAGACCTCCCCCTGGTGGGTGTAGACGGCGGTGATGCCCCTGTTGCGGAGGGCCTCGGCAATCCGCGGCTCCAAGTCAGGCGGGAAGGGCGCGAAGGCGCCCTCGGTCGCGGGGAGGAGCCGTTCCTCGACGATGTACGGGGCGAACTCGGGGCTTGAGAGGATTTCTCGGAGGGTCGCGTTCATGGGGGTAGTATAGCATGGTTTGGGGGAGAGGGGGGAGGGAGGGGAAGAAGTTACCGTGTGTTAGGCGAAGTGGCCAATTTTATTTCAGATACTTTACCAAAGAAAATCTTCCATGCCACTGTTTTGCGCTTCATTGACCCTGTTTCTAAATGTTTGTAATGAATGAGTCGAACGTGCGAAATTTGCCCAAAGGTAATCTTCCATACCGCTATTTCGTGCCTCATTGACCCTGTCTCTATAAGTTTGAAGAGAATGCGTTGAACCTGCAAAACCAGCCCAAAGAAAGTCTTCCATACCGCTATTTCGTGCCTCATTAACCCTGTCTCTATACGTTTGAAGAGAATACGTTGAACCTGCAAAACTTGCCCAAAGGTAATCTTCCATACCGCTATTTCGTGCCTCATTTACCCTACTCATATATGTTTGAAGAGAATGCGTTGAAGCAGAATAGCCTCCATCCAGTGCCCCACCTGCAAAAATATTCCTACAGAAACAAAAAGTCAAAAAAAACAAAAAACACATTTTTTTTCCAGTCATAAAATATCCTCCTGTAATAAATGATAGACCGTATATTTATTTTTTTCAAGACACTACAAATACGTTATTGGTCATTTCGCATAAAGTTCAGCCGTTTACGACGTGTGGGGCGGGTAATAAGGCATTGCGTAGCAATGACCGCCCTCTCCAAATGTGGCGGAGAAAAACCGCAAAAGGTGCTTGCGCCGACTGTGGTTTTTCGTAGCCAGAGCCGCCGTAAAGCGGCGAAGCATAAACAGTCTTGTTATTTGTCGTTATACTGCCTTCCAAACATTTATTAACCTAATTTGTACTCACAATTATTTTTGTGTCTCCTTCTTTTATCCATTTTGAACTTGCGAAACTTTCAATATAAATCCAACGATGTTGTTTATATTCAGTTCCATAAGCCTGATTACGTAAATGTCCTCTAACTTTAACTTCCTTTAATGTATAACCTTCCTTCTCAAAATGAATATGCTCAGGATTCTTTTCATACTGTATTTTTGATTTATCAATGTACATATATCTAATTATCCAGTCTTCAGTCTTTGTCACAATTTTCTTTCTTTTATTTATTACAGCCCTATTAATTTTATCATGTTTGTTTTCAACTTTAATTGGGGAATTGTCCGCCTTTAACAAATAATTTAGTATTGTAATAAAACTCATCACATTGTCACATATTCCTTCAAAACAAAATTTAAAATAATAATTTAGACTGTAACGATCTTCTTGATTACATTTTTCGAAATGTTCACATTTTGGGCAGAAATTGTTATCCATTATTATTGGTCGATTATACTCTCTTCTTGTAAATTCCCAATTTGTTTTTTCTAAATATGGTTGCCATTCAAAAATATTATAGCCCAAATATTTTATCTTCCCACTTATGTCCTTCCTATTATTTAGATAATCAGCAGCATCTTGCCAGTTATTATCCTTATTGTTACTATGTATTAACAAAGAAAACATTTTTCCATTATTTTCTATTTTCATATTTGATGTTCCATAAATAGTATTTCCAGATTCATCTTTTGTTTCTTTGATTTGCTGTGTGTATGATGAAAAATAACCAACTATACAATTTATATCAGCAAATAACGTATCATTTATATCTAATGTTTCAATGATAAATGGTTTTGTAAATAATTCAGGGATTTCATTTGGCATTTTTTCTATTTTTGTATTTTTTATCTTATCAATTATATCTTTCTTTAATTTGAAGACAGTAATTACATTATTAAATGATTGTTTCGCTTCAGTTATAGATACTAAATACTTTGGTGATTTATCCTTGTCATTACTGTCTTTATCAATTATTCTATGTTTTCTAAGTTTTTCAGATATAAATTCATCCGGGTTCAATATGTTATTGTAATGTTTGGAAAAAGATTCTCGATCAAAATTCTTTGGTAACCAAGAGATAGTAACTTTCCTTGATGTATTTTCCATAAAATTATCTCCTTGATTTTATTATAGCATACAATATTCAAAAAGTCAACTTAATAAATAATATTTCAATAAAATGGCACATAACTACATACATACGAAACAAGTTTCATATATACTACAAATAATGACATAAAAGTAAACACTCCTCCGTGTCCTCCGTGAAGCTGTCCGAAGGACAGTAAAACTCCGTGCCCTCTGTGTGAAACTCTTCTCCCGTGATCCCCGTGCGCTCTCGCCAATGAGTTGGCAAGCGAAATCTTCTACGGAATGACGGTGCTCTTGATGTCGTTCCCGCCAGAAAACCGCGCCCGCAAAAGCGGCGGGTGATATGCTATAATCACGCCCATAGGAGAAACGGCGATGGCCAAACCTGACGCCGACTTGCTTGGCAAGGCCATGGCGTGGTGGTTGAGGGGGTCGGGGAGGGGATGCCCATTTCGAGGCGGGAGGGGGCGGGGACGGGGGCGGTTGAC
>JGI24698J34947_10000735_pt1 | contig 16132 bp, 14 predicted proteins | sample TergutMp193P3_FD_34947 | JGI IMG/M metagenome (IMG submission 34947) | reverse complement strand
GTCAGCTGATATTGACCAACCTGCACTTTGACTTCGCTTTCAGCCGTGCCGCGAATTTCCTCCAGATCTTTTTTAATTTGATCGACAAACGAAGAGCGCGTTTCGTCAACTCTTTTCATCTCTTCCCTGATACCCTCTTCAAAAACGGACGCTTCCTGTTTAAGCTTTTCAAGATCGTCCGTCAGCCGTTCGCCGAGAGCCGCTATGTTCTTGCGCTGATCGGAAGCGATGCGTTCTTCGGCTTTTCCCCATTCGTCCGTGACTTTACCGGCGCTGTTTTCAAGCCGCTCCTGCAGACCAGCCTGCCAATCTGCGATCTGCCGTCCGATTTCGGAAGCGCGTTTTCCAAGTTCAGCGGTAAATTCGTTTTCAAAGGCGGTGAGTTTTTCGGATGTATTGTTGTAAGCCTGCTGTCTGATTTCGCCAAGTTCTTTATCCATTTGATCGAGTTCTTTACGCAATGCCTGCGCCTGTTCGTTAAACGCGGTAGAAGCGTTTTCCATAGAAACTCCGGTTTCTTTTTCAAAAACCGAAAAGTCGTCTTTGACTCTTTTTACCGCTTCCTGCATTGATGTGCGCAGTTCATTTTCCAGCCGTCCGGCGTCATCGGCAAGGCTGTTAAGCTGTTTTACAGCCTCACTCTGGAGTTTGCTGTATTCTTCAAGACGTTTTTCGTTAGCTGTAATGATACTCTGTTCCGTATCCCTGCAAAGAAGTTTCCACGTTTCCATCTGCTTTTCAATTGCGGCGTTGATACCGCTGTGTTGATTTGCAACGGCGGCGGATGACTTTTCTTCAAGTTCTTTGATAGCGCCGCTGAGTTCGTCATACTGCCGTTTAACGGCTGTTTCTGTCTTTTCCTTGATTTCGCTGAGTGTTGAATTGAGTTCGTCTTGCTGTTGCCTGACAGCGGCGGTGGAATTTTGTTTAAGACTGCTGAGTGCTGAGTCAATCTCGTCTTGTTGCTGTTTGATAGCTTCGGAAGAATTTTGTTTAAGATCGCTGAGTGTTGAGTTAAGTTCGTCTTGCTGTTGTTTGACAGCTTCGGAAGAATTTTGTTTAAGATCGCTGAGTGTTGAGTTAAGTTCATCTTGCTGTTGTTTGACAGCTTCGGTTGAATTTTGTTTAAGACTATTGAGTGTTGAGTCAAGTTCTTCCTGTTGCTGTTTGACGAGTGCGGCGGAATTCTGTTTAAGACTGCTGAGTGTTGAGTTAAGCTCATCTTGTTGTTGTTTAACAACGGTTGCGGAATTTTGTCTAAGACTGCTGAGTGTTGAGTCAAGTTCTTCCTGTTGCTGTTTGACGACTGCGGCGGAATTTTGTCTAAGACTGCTTAACGTTGAGTTAAGCTCGTCTTGCTGTTGTTTGACGACTGCGTTGGTTTTTTCTTTAAGTCCGCCAAGAATTAAGCCAAGTTCTTCTTCATGCTGGCTTTGTAGGGTTTTTGATTTTGCCTGCAATTCCAAAAGAGAGGCGTTGAGTTTTGAAATAACGTCGCTTATTTCCTGTTGCTGTTGTTTTAAAGCGGTTTGCGATTTTGAGCGCAGATCAGTAATGGATTGGTTAAGTTCGCTTCTTGATGTGTTGATGCTCATATCAAGGTCTTTGCGCTGTTTTTCCGTAAGCTTTTTAAATTCGCTGAAGTTAAGTTTCCAATCGTTTTGCTGTTGGAGCATTGCTGTGTTGATTGTATCCCTTTCCTTTGTAATCGCGCTTTGTACTTCTTCCTGCTGGCGTGCGAGAGAAGAAATGATATCTTCTTTTTGTTTTTTTGCCATGCTGTCAAGTTCTGTGGTTCCTTTGATCCATTCCTGATGATAATTTTTCTGCTTTGTAGTTAAATCAAGGATTTCCGCATTGCATTTTTCATGGATGTTTCTGATTTTTTCGTTAAGCGAATTCTGTTCGGTTTTAAGAGCGTCTTGTACTGTTTTAACTTTTTCTTCAAAGAATGTTTTTATCTGACCGACCCTTTCCATCGCCTGTTCGCGCAATTTAACAAGAGCGGCTTCTTCCATTTTGTCCGCGCGTTTTCCGGCATTTTCAAGAACGTCTTTAAGTATCTTTTTTACCTGTTCAATATCGTGGGCAAGAACCGCCTCTCGTTCTTTTTCGGCTTTTGTCAACGCTTCCCTGTGGTCTTCCATCTTGCGTTCAATTACCTGCGCCGAGGCTTCAAAATCTGACAACATCGATCTTGCCGACGCTGTTACATCGCGCGCGGTTTTTTCCAAAATTTCTGAGTTTTTTCGCTCAAGGCGTTCTTCGGTTTCCTCAAGATTTTTTCCTGCGGTTTCCAGAGCTTTTTCAATCTGTTCAAATTTTTCTTTCGCTTCGCTTACACGCTTGCCTGTGTTTTCCACAAAAGCGGATTCATCTCTTATACGGCTCAAATTTTCCTGAACTCTGTTTGTCATGCCTGTAAGCTCTTCAAGAGATGATTCAAAGGCGTGTATATGTTCTTCTATATGGGAGATTGCCTCAGATTTCTTCGCAAGCTCCTCTTCGGTGTACTTCTGAAGATTCTCCATCAATTTGGATGCGGCTTTTCTTTCCACGTCCAGGTCAATGCCAAAATTCTTAACCGCGTTGCTTTTTTCTTCGGCATAGGCGGCAATCTCGTCTTTGCACTTTTCCGCGTATTTTTTAACCTTTTCCATAGAACGGTTGTTCTTATCCATCATTCTGTAAAAAATGAGGCAGCACGCGACGATTCCAAGTGTTATCAAATTTCCAATAGTAAACATTACATTAATTTAGCATGAAATCATGTAATTGGCGATAGTCGCTGAAGGAAAAATCCGCTCCTCCGTCGCCTGCGGAAAGGGGGCTTTTTATCCACGCCGTTTTCATTCCTGCCAGCTTTGCGCCTGCCACATCGTAGGCACGGCTGTTTCCCACATATAGGATTTTTTCGACCGGCAGGGACATGGCGGAGGCAAGTTCCGTAAAAGACAGGGGATGGGGCTTTAGCGCGCCGAATTGTTCCGAACAGAGAACCGCGTCCCATAAACCGTCAAGCCCAAGATATTTCAGCTTTGTTTCAGGCGGAAAATCCGATAAAAGCCCCAATTTGTAACCTGCTTTTCGCAGGGCAGCAAGGGTATCCTTCGTGTGGTTGAAAAGCTTGATGTTTTTGAACATCGGCTCCCAGCCCTTGTAGATCAGCCTGTCGATTTTTTCCTTTAACTGCACAGGGTCAACTTTAAGAATCTGCGCGGTTATTTCAGCCTGATATTGATAGAAGTCCCCTTGAATCGGAGGGGATGTTTTTTGTTCTTTTCGGATTATATTTCTAGCCTTGCCGAAAGCGGCAAGCAGACGGGATTCCTTCAATATAAAAGGGACAAGTTTGACATTAAAGCTGTAGTTAGGGTAAAGAGTCCCGTCAAGGTCAAATGCCGCCGCTTCAATATCACTGCGCATGGGTACATTATAGCGGTAATGTTGAATTTGTTCGAGGCTTACGGATCGAAGTTTGTAACGAGCGGAATTTGTACCAGATTGACGAAATGACCGGGGTAGCGCGCCCTAAATGCGTTAAACGATGTTTCGGCTGCGCTTTCAAAGACTACAATCCTAAAAACGCCGTATTCGTCGAAATATGGGACAAGCGCGGCTACATGATAATATTGGCGCAGGCGCGGAGTTCCGCGAATGGTGTTCGGCGTGCCTATTTCCGTGTTTACCGCTGCAAGATAAAAACTGAACGGGTCGTCAACAGCAAGGGTGTAGAGCAGGGGGCGCAGTCCTTCAATGCCGTAGCCGGCTTCGTTTAAAAAGCCGGGATAGGCATAAGGGACGAAAGTCCTGTTTTCATTTACAAGGATAGATGAAAAATTGTCGCGGCGGACTTCAAATTCTTCAAGGGCGCGGTAAGAAGAGGAGCGCAGGGTTCCGTTCGCTTCGGAGGCAAGGTTCCTGATCCAGTCAAGACCGAAAAATACATCGCGCCTTTCTTCCCAGTTTTCGGTGAAAGAAGAGCCGCGTTCGCCGAACGGCGCTTTAAGGGGCGCGATGGAAAGCCGTTTGCCCGTTACAGGGCGCAGAATTCCGTCGATTAGCCACTTGGCAAAACCTGAACAGTTAAGTCCGCCTCTTGCGGTATTCTGCCTTTGCAGGGTTTCGATAAAGACATAGTTCCCGTTTTCATCAATCGCGCCGTCGTCGACAAAGCGCAAGGAGCCGAGCCGTCCCCTTACCTGCGCGACAAATGCGCGGCTGTTTCTGTAATACGCCGTGTCCGGTTCAAAATAGCGGTATGGGAATTTGCCTTCGATAAGCTTTAGAATGTCGTTTAACTGCATTGTATAGAGACGCTCAAAAGGAACCGCAACCGTCATGGAGCGCGTAATAAAACCGCCGTAAAGGACAGCGTCCATCTGGCATTTATCAGAGTCGAACGGGCGGAATTGAATGAAAGTATTTTGATCACTGCGCAGGAATATCCTGATAAGCGTTGCCGCGCCCGTATCCTTGCGCCGTGTCAGCATCCATGAGCCTTGCGCCCAGCCGGGAAACTCGCCTGTCCCCCTGCGCGGTACTGCCGGATTACTGCCTTCGGCGATACGTCCGCTCATCATTTCACGGGAAAGGCTCACCATGAATTCTTCCCGTCCTTCTGTCACGCGGACTTCGACCCTCTCTCCGCTTTCCAACTGTTCAATCGTTGTACTCTGTGCAAGCACCCTGCGCGGAACATCGATCAGCCATGTATCTCTCAGCCTGATTCTTAAAAGAGAATCGTCGGATATTTGGGACGGGGGCAGATCGAGGCTAAAAACAGGCAAAATATTGAAGAAAATTAGAAAAAATATCAAAATTACAGGCATATCCGCTTCTATTATCGGCTTTTTTATGCTAAACTTTTATGGGGATTAGCCGCCGTTTGCGCGGTTAAAATTGGGGGGTATTAATGAAACTGTATAGCCGCGGTCAGGTTTTATTTTTCTCTTTGTTAAGCGCTCTTATAGTCCTGCTTTTTGCCTTTGGATTTGGTCTTTTTAAACCCAAGTCCGGTACGGAAAACGCACAGCAGACAAGGGAAGAGCAGATACAGGATTTACAACTGCGGCAGAGCGAATATATGGCGTTCAACACAGCAGACCTTGTTGAATTTTCCGAGAGCGAACGGGAAAATATCACTATATATGAAAGGTTGAATTCCGCCGTTGTCAATATCACCACAGAAACGATGACGATTAACTGGTTTCTTGAACCTGTTCCGCAGGAAGGCACTTCAGGCTCCGGTTCTATCATTAATACGAACGGCTATGTTCTTACCAATAATCACGTTATAGAAAACGCCTACAAGGTTTATATCAACCTTGCCGACGGCTCTCAATTTGAAGGTACTGTTGTCGGCATTGATCCTGAAAATGATCTTGCGGTTTTAAAATTTAATCCTCCGCAGGGAATGGAGTTAAGAATAATTCCCTACGGCGATTCTTCCAATCTTTTGGTGGGACAGAAAGTTCTTGCCATTGGCAACCCCTTCGCGCTTGAGCGCACATTGACGGTAGGGATTGTTTCCGGTTTGGGTCGTCCTATTCAGACATCGCGAAACCGCATAATCCGCGACATGATCCAAACCGACGCTTCCATTAATCCCGGCAATTCAGGCGGTCCGTTACTGGATACTCAGGGCAGAATGATCGGCATCAACACGATGATTTATTCTCCGACGGGAGGCTCTGTTGGTATTGGTTTCGCCGTTCCCGTAAACACCGCCAAGCGCGTTGTAACAGAAATTATGCAGTACGGGAGAGTTCGCAGAGGCTGGGTTGACGCGACTGTTGTACAAATTTTTCCAAGCCTTGTCCGTTATGCAAGACTGCCTGTCAGTTCCGGACTTCTTGTTTCCCGAACCAAAAAAGGCGGCTTGGCGGAAAGAGCCGGGCTTCGTCAAGGGAGCGAGCCTGTGCAATACGGGCGCAGTGTAATTTATCTGGGCGGCGACATTATCACTTCTGTAAACGGCATGAAAACAAATACACTTGCCGATCTGTATTCTTCGCTTGAAGCCAGCAGACCCGGTGATGTTGTAACCATAGAAATAATCCGCGCCGGAAGAACCAGCACGCTGAGCGTTACGTTAGCTGACAGAGAAGAAGTAATGAATTAATAAATCAATCCTATTCCCAAACCGCCGTAGGCTCCTATGTGCGAGCTTTGCGTCCATAGTCCGGTTAATATTGAAAAGATAAAGTTTGACGGCGGAGGGAAGAAACTTGCTTGCGCGCCTGCGAGGAATCTTAGACCCTCTGACTTTTCTGTAAAATCGAATTCAGTTCTTAAGGACAGACCGGCTGTGAATAAATTGGCTCGGTATAGAGCGCCTGCGGAAAGTAACAACGCAGGGACAAGTCCCTCAGGACCGCGCCAGAAAATTGACGGAGTGAAAACAATAGAGAAGTTTGACAGTTCCAGCGAAAGGGGAGTGTAGAGTCCGACGCCTTTGCCCGGACTTAACGGAGCCTCGCCGTTTTCGCTTGCCCATGCGTAAGAAGCGGCTGCCGCAAAATAAAGGGGGATTCCGTTTCCGTTCAGAATGTTGTACTTTGCGGAGCCTGAAATGCCCCAGCCTGTTTTGTTTTCCAAGCGCGGATTTATATTTAAAGCGGCGGCAATTTCCAGCTTATTAATCGGAGCGACTCTCATGCCAATATCAAACGGCGCTCCTGAAAACGGGACAGCTTCTTTCGCGCCTGCAAGCGGCAGACGGAAATATCCGTAAGAAATATGGGCTTCCAACTGATAACTTTTTGCAGGAAGCGTTTGGGGCATCGGCGCGAAGGTAAGACCGGAAATACCGCTTTGAAGCGACAACGGAAAAATACTAGCCGAATAATCAATCTCTGTTTCCATGCTTAAAGAAAAAGTTTCTGCCTTAGAAGCATTGGCAAGTTCATGCAGAGGAAGGGCTTCTATCCGCGCTGTATAAATTCCTTCAGGAAGCGGCTTTCCGTCCAAATCCCTGCCGTTCCATGTTACATATTGAACCCATGTGTTAAAATTGCCGAGCCGTTTTTCATAAACTGTCAAGCCGTCTCTGTCCGTTATCGTAATAGTACCGTATCCCGGGGCGGAAACTTCAAAACGATATTCCGTAACGCCAAGACTGCCTGAGTTCATCGGGCTGAAACGCTTTCGGCCTTGAGAAACATTTCCCAACTTGAATGCCGCAGGCGTCATATAAATATCCGCCGTGACGGTGTTGATATCGTTGACCAGTACAGTCACAGACACATCTTCCCAGCCGAAAGCGCGCGCCTTGATAGTGCGGTAACCTGTTTGAAGGCTTAACAGCGCCTTATTGTCAGATGAGAGAGTAACAGCGGTTTCAGTTTCGTCTAACGCGCTTGTGTAAATTTGCGGATCAAGCGGAAGCGCCTGCGGACTGCCTGAGGCTCTGTAAATGGAAAGCTGTACAAGCCCTCGTTCTTCTTCCATTTCGATTGAAACCACAAGGCGGCTGGTTTTGAACAATGTAACAGTAAAAAGACGATCCCTGTAACCTTCCTTACTCAGCTTGATAAAATGTTCCCCGGGCAGGAGACTTTCAAGAGTAACAGGCGTAACAGCGCGTTCCACCCCGTCTATATAAACCGTCACCCCCGACGGATTAGTACGGATTTCAAGCCCTCTGCCTGCGGTTTCCTCAAACCTGTCGCCGGTAATATCGCTTGCCTCACGCGCCGCAAGCAGGGCTGGAAAGAGACAGAGGAAAATTAGAAGCAGGAAAATTATTCGCATTTTATTAATGTTATTTATAACATTTTTTCAATAAATGTTTTACCCCGTATTGTAAAAAACGTAGAGGCGAGGGGCTAGTGTCTCCGCTTGACAAACTTATAAATCTGTGCGATATTATCTATAGACAGGCGGTAGCCTGAAACCGTGATATTGAGGTCGGTACGCCTGAAAGGGTTAGCTGGAATTCCCATTATCGCGGTTTTTTTATTGGGACAGGGCAGTCTGGGGGACGGCAAAACTGTTTCTGGAATTCTCCGCCGAAGGAGACGCAGACTCCGAAGGCTGATATCCCACAGGGATATCATTCCTCCAGTAGTTTTGCAGGCACACAGACTGCCCTGTCCCGAATAGAAAATTCCGCATTATTCCGCATTCTCCAGTTTCCCGTTCTCCCTGAAACTCCACCAGTTGGCTTCTGAGAAAATTATGTGATCGACAAAGTGAAGTCCGAGTATGCGCGCGGCGGATTGCAGGCGCGCTGTAATTTCGTCGTCTTCGGAGGAACTTGAAAGCTGGCCTGACGGGTGGTTATGCGCAACGCAAAAGGCGGCGGCTCTGTCCTGTATCAGATCGGCAAAAACTTCGCGCGGATGGATGATGGTTTTGTTGACAAGACCGATGGTCACAATACGCACAGCAAGCACTTCATGCGCGCCGTTCAGCGAAAGACTGATAAAACGTTCCTGCTTGCGGTCGGCATAATGGCGGACAAGGGTAAAAATATCGACAGGCTGTTTGATACGCATCGAAAAAGAGCCGTAGCGCCTTCTGCCGAATTCCAGCATTGCCGCAACCGAGCACGCCTTAGTCTGCCCAAGACCTGCCAAATCGGAAATCTCCTTTACGGAAGGAATGTCCTTGTTCCTATCCAAAAGACCGAGTAAATCTCCGGCAAGCTCCTTTACGTTTTTTCCCTGAATCCCCGTGTTCAGGAGAATCGCCAAAAGTTCCGCGTCTGACAGGGCGGACGGTCCCCGTATTAAAAGTTTTTCACGAGGCCGTTCCTCTAACGGAACATTTTCAAAAACCATTGTTTTCTTTGTTTTTTTCATGCCCTTATATGGGTATGCGGATGTATGACGCTTGACCGAAAATAAATAAAGTTTCAAAAAAAAATTATTATGCCGAAAATTGCGGTATGAAAAAGAAAATTCTTCTATTAATAACGATTTCTCCGTTTTTGTTTGCCATTTCCTGTGTTGGGTTTAGACTCGATATTTTAACTGAAAAGCCCGTAAGTGAAAAACCGCCAAGCCCTGCAAGCCCGTCGTACATTATGAGTGGAGGGATAATCAGCTCTGAAAAAATGGCGCTTTTCCTTTTACAGAACAACCCTAAGGCGGACTTAAACTTTGTGCAAAAGCTGGCTGAATTTTATATCGACGAGGCCGCCATTGAAGGAGTGAACCACGACATCGCCTTTGCGCAGATGTGCCTTGAGACCGGCTTTTTAAATTACGGTGGTCTTGTTCAACCTGAGTGGAATAATTTTTGCGGACTTGGCGCAATCGGTCCCGAACAGCCAGGACTTGTTTTTTCCGATCCGCAGACTGGAGTACGCGCCCACATTCAGCACTTAAAAGCCTATGCTACAGAAGAACCGCTCAAAGGAGAACTTGTCGATCCGCGCTACAGGTACGTCCGCAAAGGCTCCAGTCCCACCATCGAAGGGCTTTCCGGCACTTGGGCTGCTGATAAATCGTACGCAATAAAGATCGACGCAATATTACAGAGGTTATACGAGTTTTCGTTTTAAAAATATTCCGTTACATGCTGAGGTCTCTGTGTAAACACGCGCTTTAAAGTTTCAATGTTACCGCAGATTTCCAACCCTTCCTGCCTTGAGTACAGCGCGTTTTCAAGCGTACGGTAACCTGTAACAAGCTGGCTCAAAGTGAGAATATCGCATTTAATATCCGCATTCTTTGATGTGAGCGATACCTTCGATCCTTGCGACCCGAATTCAACAAGGTACTTTCCGCTGTTAGCTGAAATGTTTTCATCTTTTACTTCGATTACATATTCGCCTTCGCATTCAGGACGGCGCATAAGTTCAAGGGCGGTTTTTACGTTTATTACTCTTGTCATGTCTCTGGGTCTTATTTCCTGTTCGATAGAATAGGCATCGCCTGTAAAATCAAACGGGTCGATAAATGTAGGCATCAGCCATTTGAAGTTTTCAAATTGAGCGGAAAGACCGCCGACAATGCCGAGTGCGCCGTACAGTCCTTTTTTGTCGATAAAGGCAAGTTCTATTACCGACATATTGTGATCGCCGTCCTCAACCTCGTCTTTATACTTTATATAACTCCGCGCTTTTCCGCTTTCGTCCTTCCATAAATAAATATACGTTCCTGTCGCGCACGGGTCCTCTCTTGTAAACCGTTTCCAAGCGCGGTTCTCCGTCCAATAATCCCTGTGTATCCCATGGTTGATGTTTTCGATGTAAGCTGAATGAACTTCCGCAAGCAGGGAAGTGTCGCTGTCGGGAAGAATATGAACAAACTCGCCTTTGGATTTTATCTCGCTTAAATCCCCCGTGTTGATTGTGAGCTTGTTTCTGCTGCACGCGATTTCATAGCCGAACTTACGGTAGAAGTCGTGGGAGAAAGGAGTCAGGTTTGAAAATACCACGCCCTTTTCGTAGGCTTCAGGCAGGAGTTTTTCAAAGATGCGCCGTATGTGTCCGCCCTTTCGCGCTTCCGGCAGGGTTCCCACTCCGCCGATGCCGGTCATTTTTACGCTGTGCCCGTCGAAACGCATGAGAAAGTCAATCTCGTACATACCTGCCAGCAGTTTTCCTTTTTCAAAAACGCCGCACGCCCAATCCGCAGGATGATCCAAAGGATCGATTTTTTGATTTTCTTCTCTGGAAAAATCTCTGCGCAGGTTATAAACTATGGTATGAATCCTGTAAAACTGAAGCAAATCTTCGGTTTTCATTCTGCGAATTTCCGTCATTTTTTCTCCGAAATTGAATTGTTCTAAAACTATAGACTATTTATCCGCTTTGTGATAGTATTTGCCTAATGAGCAAGTCAAAAACTTTTCAGGTTGACCAAAAAGTGGTATACCCCAGCCAGGGTGTCGGGGTAATAAAATCTATCATTCAAAAAAAGTTCAAAGATTCAAAAATACCCTACTATATTATCTACCTTGAAGTAACCGACATGACAATAATGGTTCCGGTTGACAAGGCCGTAGAACTTGGCATTCGCCCTACGGTTTCCAGAGACGAGGCGATGAAGGCGCTGGAAATGATCAGCGAGGATTACGACGCAATCCCTTCAGACTGGAAGATGCGTTACCAGATGAATTTGGATCTGCTTAAAAAAGGAAGCATCAGGGACATAGCGAGCATTGTTCGTTGTCTGTACCACCGTAGTAAACAAAAAGAACTGCCGATTTTGGAGCGGAAACTTTACGACTCCGCGCTTAAACTGCTTGAGGACGAGGTTTCAATTTCACTTCGTAAATCTAAGGAAGAAGTTGAAAACATGATTTTTTCCCGTCTGGAACTTGAATAGTCATGGACGCCGCATCTTCAATAGCGGCTGTTATTTGCGCCGCAGGCTCTTCCTCGCGCATGGGAGGAATCAAGAAAGAGTATCAAAGACTGGATGATTCAGGGGAGGGTCTTACCGTGCTTGGTTCTGTTGTTCGCGCATTTGCCTCTGTTCCGTCCGTTCAAACCATTGTAATCGCAGTCCCCGAAAACGATGAAACTGCCGCGCGCGAAGCCCTGTCTGCAGAACTTTTAACATCTTCCGCTTTGAAAATTTTATTTGTAAACGGCGGAAACACACGACGCGCTTCCGTACATAACGCGCTCTGTCTTCTCTCTGCCTGTAACCCCCGTTATGTGCTAATCCACGACGGGGCGCGTCCGTGGGTAAGTACATCGCTTATAGAAAACATAATCACGGCGGTAAAAAAACACGGCGCGGTTATTCCCTTGCTTCCGCTTGCCGACACTCCCAAAGAATGTGACGCGCCATTTGAAACTGCATCTGCCTCTGCGCCCGTCTTTATAAAGACTCACCTGAAACGCGCAAACATTGGAATTGCGCAGACCCCTCAGGCTTTCAAGTTCCCGGAAATCCTTGAAGCGCACGAAAAAGCCGCCTGCGAACATGAGGACTTCACCGATGACGCGGAAATCTGGGGCAGATTCTGCGGACAGGTTGCGGTAATCCCAGGCGAACCGCAAAACAAAAAAATCACCTTTCCGGAGGATATTAAGTAATGATTTTTTTCGATTATCCTTACGCCGTTGCGAGAAAAATTTTTATCGGGTTACTTATTTGTCTTTTAGTATCCTGTTCGCGTACTTCCGGTGGAAAACACGCGGAAACAGGCGTTGTGTGGGTTGGGGCAGTGCCGATGGCTATTTTACAAACGGGCGGACTGCCTATTTGGTTTCAGCTAACTGAGAATGGTCCGTCTCACATTGAAACCATAGAGGACGCTGTTTTTTCCTGCGCTCTTGTTCCCTGGCCCTATGCGCCGCATATTCGCTTTTTGCAGGAAGCTGGCGACACTCTTGTAATGGCAGTAAACCGCGACGGGTTTTTAAAAATTGCACCTAACGATAGAACGGCGACAGGGCTTGCCTTGTACCGTTTTTCAGGCGGAGAGTTTTTCAGGCGGTACACAATAGGCGGTTTTGTTTTTTACGGCGAAAAACCTGCGGCTCTTCTTTACCTTGACGACCGTTTTTTGGATTCGGACGCGCCGCTTCCCCATCCAAGAACATGGAGTTTCAACATGGATTCAAATTGGCCCTTCTCGCTGGAAATTCCGTCTTTGCGAAATTTCCCCGAAGAGGAAGGCTGGGACGTGGATACCCTTCGACTTGGTCCTGACGGTTTGTTTTATTACAGAGCGGCTAAAAGGAGCGGCTCTGATCAGGCAGTCCGTATGTTTCGCACAGCCAATTTATCGCAGGAAGGGGAAGAAATTTCCGTTGAGGTTTTTTACAATTCAGCACCGCGCGGAGCCGGAATCAGCCATCCGTCATTGCCGCCACTGCCGAAAGGTTTTTTTTACACGGGAATTGGATTTGTGGGGGACAGCGTTTTTGCAACTTGGGAAGAGCAGGAAGATTTCAGCATCGGCGCGGCAGGGTTTGTGGTGATTAAACGTTAATTTTTTGATATTATTATATTGAGGTTGTTTATGGAAAAACTTAGACTGCTTATTCCCAAAGGGAGAATTTTTGAAAAAGTAAGCCGTCTCTTTTCAGAGGCCGGCTTTCCCATTGTTTTGTCGGACAGAACATACCGTCCCGATCTGGGAGCGGACTGGATTGACGCTAAAATTATGAAGCCCCAAAATGTTGGGGAACTTCTGGTACTTGGCAGTCACGATGCCGGCTTTACAGGGATTGACTGGATACGCGAAAGCGGCGCGGATGTCGAGGAGATTCTCGATCTCGGTTTTGACAAGGTGCGCATTGTCGCGGCGGTTCCTCAGGATTACGACGACGCAAAGTTGCACTCCAAAAAACTTGTGGTCGCGACAGAATATGTCAATCTTGCCGAAGCGTGGTTGAAGTCCGCAGGTTATCAATACCGAATCCTGCGCACTTACGGCGCGACAGAAGTTTTTCCGCCGGATGACGCGGACATGATCATCGACAATACTTCTTCAGGGCAGACGCTTAAAGACAACGGGCTTAGAGTTGCGGCAACTCTGCTTGAATCGTCCACGCGGTTTGTCGCGTCACGCTCCGCCCTTGCCAACGCGGAAAAAAAGAGCCGCATTGAGGAGCTTGCCATGCTTTTTCACGCTGTCCTTGAAGGCCGCGATCGCGTAATGCTTGAAATGAACATACCAAAGGAACAGTTTGAATCTTTGGCAAGCCTGCCTGCGATGCGCAGTCCTACGGTGGCTTCTCTTTATGGGGACGCAGGCTTCGCTGTAAAAATTGCCGTAAAAAAACATGAGGTTCCCGATATTATTCCAAAGCTGAAAAAACTCGGCGCTCTTGATATTGTGGAATACGATCTGCGGAAAGTAGTTCCGTAAAAGGAGTATATATGGCGCGAATTGCGGAAATCGAAAGAAAAACAAAAGAAACTGAAATTTTTATCAAGTTGAATCTTGACGGAAAAGGCGAGGCAAAACTTGAGTATCCAGTCGGGTTTATGTCGCACATGCTCAACACATTTGCGCGTCACGGGTTGTTTGACATTGAGGTACGCGCAAAAGGAGACCTTGAAGTTGATCAGCACCACCTTATTGAAGATACGGGGATCGTTCTCGGTCAATGTTTTGCCAAAGCGTTAGGCGACAAGCGCGGTATCAGGCGGAACGGAAGCTGTCTTTTCCCGATGGACGAGTGCCTCGCAAGAGCCGCCGTGGATATTTCAGGAAGACCTTTCCTGTACTTTGACGGACAACTTTCCGTCTCGCCGATAATTTCAACGCCTAACGCGCAAGAAGGCACTCCGTATGATTTTCAAACAGACGTAATTGAAGATTTTTGGCAGGCTTTTGTATCCGCCGCAGGCTGTAATCTGCATCTGGAAATTATGCGAGGCAGAAGCGATCACCACAAGATAGAGGCGCTTTTCAAAGCGGCGGCAAGAGCATTACGCGCCGCCTGCGAAATAGACGACCGCGCGCGCGATTCAATTCCTTCGACAAAAGGCTCCCTTCCGGGTTTTCTCGACACGCCTGGAGTGCTGGTTTGAGCAGGTGAAATATGATTGGCGTAATTGACTACGGCGCAGGAAATCTCGGTTCTGTGATGAACGCGCTCAATCGGCTTTCCGTTCCTGCGCGTTTTGTTTCAGGACCTGATGAGCTTTTGCCTGCTTCCTCGCCGTTTGAAAAAATTATTTTCCCCGGAGACGGACATTTCGCCACAGCAATGGCCTCTTTAACAAAATCAGGCTACGCGCAGGCAATAAAAGAATGGATAAACGCGGACAGGCCATTTTTGGGAATCTGCATCGGCCTTCAGTTGTTATTCGAAACTTCGCAAGAAGCGCCGCCTGTTGACGGAAAGGAAGTGCGCGGTCTTTCCGTGATTAAGGGAACCGTGCGAAAATTTCCCGGACGCAAAGTTCCGCAGATTGGCTGGAACCAGACCGCCGCGCGTCCCGATTCTAAAATTTTCCGGGGCTTGGGCGATAACAGTTTTTTCTATTATATACATTCATTTTACGCCGACCCTGTTGACAGCTCTGTTGCCGCTGCCGAAACCGAGTATTATGTGCGTTACTGTTGCGCGGTGGAACGCGGCGCGTTAGCCGCTGTGCAGTTTCATCCTGAAAAATCAGGCGCGGCAGGAATCGCGCTTTTGAAAAACTGGACGAGGGTTTGATATGCAGGCAAAAAGAATTATTCCATGCCTTGATGTTGACGACGGCAGGGTAGTGAAGGGGATTAAGTTCAAGGGGATTCAAGACGCAGGAGACCCGGTGGAACTTGCGCGACGTTACAACGATGACGGAGCGGACGAACTCACTTTCCTTGACATCGGCGCTTCCTACAAAAGCAGAGCCACTTTGCTTGATGTGGTGCGTAAAGTAGCCGCCGAAGTGTTCATTCCCCTGTGCGTCGGCGGCGGCATCCGCGCCGTTGACGATATGCGCGACGCGATGAATTCAGGCGCGGATAAAGTTTCTGTCTGCACTTCCGCCCTGAACCGCCCCGAACTGTTACGCGAAATGGCAAACGCCTACGGCAGTCAGTGTGTCGTGCTTTCGATTGACGCAAAGCGCGTGGAAGGCGGGGGCGCCCTGCGCTGGAACGCCTATTCCCATGGCGGCAGAACCGACACAGGCATTGACGCGATTGAATGGGCGGTTCGGGCGGTTGAACTAGGCGCGGGAGAAATTCTCCTCAATTCAATTGACGCGGACGGCACGGGCGGCGGCTACGATTTGGAACTTACGCGCCGAATACTGAACGCTGTCCCGGTTCCCGTAATCGCCTCAGGCGGCGCAGGCACTCTCGACCAAATAGCGGAAGTTTTGCTTAGTACCGCATCGCCAGAAATGGGCAGCTCGGTTTCAGCTAACGAGACTCCCGGCGCAGACGCGGCGTTGGTGGCATCGCTTCTGCACTTTGAGAAAACCACGATTAAAGAGATAAAGAAAAACGCAGAAGCGAAGGGCGTCTGCGTCAGGTGGTAAAGAATGCATCCAGAAGCTAAAGCCAGACAAATAATCGACAAAAAACTCGTTTCTTCCGGCTGGTTGCTTCAAGATTACAAGGGCGAATTTAATCCCGCGGCGTCTCTGGGAGTTGCGGTACGCGAATTCCCAACCGGCTCCGGCCCTGCGGACTATATGCTCTTTGTTGATAAAAAGCCCGTTGGGGTAGTGGAAGCCAAGAAATCCGATGAAGGGCAAAATATCACCGT